>Ga0209396_1005492_pt1 | contig 11948 bp, 14 predicted proteins | sample GOMGulsemesocosm_6_FD_184638 | JGI IMG/M metagenome (GOLD analysis project Ga0209396, IMG submission 184638) | Methane-oxidizing microbial communities from mesocosms in the Gulf of Mexico - GOM8C Gulf of Mexico (SPAdes) (version 2) | ecosystem: Environmental > Aquatic > Marine > Cold seeps...
ATTGATTTCGAAATCACAGAAATCAGGATCTACGTCCTTGCCGTCTTCGCGAATCTCAAACTCATCGTCGAGATTAGCAACCTGCTTAATTGCTACGAGTATTTTCATACTTACTTTCTCCAATCAATAAAAAACCAAGGAAGTGCCGATCAAACCACCGGGATTTGATAAGTGCTCCCCTTACTTTCCTCCAAATGCCTACACCGCAGCCTGATAGCGAACGACGAAAGCTTTTCCTGATGTATGCCGCACTTGCAGCTCAGGGCTCTTCACAAAGGTCTAAGGCTTTCAGTTGAGCATGAAAACGCCTCGACAAAATTCTTAGGTCTAGGGGTGTCAGCAAAATATTAGCGCCCCTTAATCAGCCTACGCTGACCTTGCGATTTATTTATTGTTGAACGATACAACAATAAATTCAAGTATTAATTTTCACTAGTGGGTTTTCAACTACACCATCAGCAATACCTTTTTATGAATAGCCACAAAGAGATAAAACTTAATTTAATACATATTTAACAACTAGTTACGAAAAATATTATAGTTATAACTTATAATTCAATCGGTGAATTATTGAATAAGCTTATTCACTTTTGATTTTAAAACAGCGTTTAAACCTTATTCTAAAGTGCCTATATAATTTTTTATTATACAATCATACAATAAAAAATCGATATTTTGAGTTAAGAGATCCCTTTAATAAAAGAGAGCATTTATAGTTTTTGGATCGGAGCTTGAAGCAGGTCTGCTACGCAGGTATAGGAACCGTTAAGCTTACTTTGAAGGTATTAAGCCCTCCTATAAGATAAGGAGGGTTAGCCGTTGAAGGTACGACAATGGGCTACACATCAGAACAGGTGCGGGGGTTTGCTACCCTGTAATGGCAAGGCAGATTTCTACAAACAGGGAGGCATGTTGTGTTGACGGGCTCACCCTGTATTGCGGGCGCTACTGCTTAAACTTTAGGGGAAGTTCTTACAAACTCGGTAATGCGCACTACAACGCTAGTCGCAGCTAGCGCACTGATTTTCGTTTACTCGGTAGAAAACCAAATCTTTTGTGATACGCCGCGCCGTTTCAACATCAATTTTTTGGGGGTCATGCGCAAAACGCAGGTATAAACCGTACATCGTCGCCATAATCCCTTCGACAACATCGTCCACATCTTCGGCAGGAACCAACTCCCTCACCGCAATTGTTAATTCCTTGGCAATATACTGGTCACAGGCATGTTGAATTTTGGCAAACTCCTCGCATACGGGTACTCGCGCCCAAAACCACAACCAGGCCGAAACCGCTTCAGGAGTACACTGCGAAGCCGCCAGATTTCCATCAATAACAGCATTAATTCGATCTTTCGGCGTCTCTGCGACCGATGTTCCGAGCGTTACCTCACCAATAAACGAACTGGCCAACTCCCGCATCGTATGTTCCAGAAGTTTTTTCTTACTCTGGAAATAATGATTAATAATGCTCGTTGAAAGGCCCGCTTTAGCACTAATTTCCGCCAGCGTGGGATCACTCAGCTTGGATTCATGGATAATCGAGATTGTTGCCGCGATTAGTTCTTTTCTTCTAATCGGTCCAACACCTACCTTTGGCATACAAATTTCCCATGAGACTGAATAAAAACCTCAACATAGCCTCAAGGCTAGTTAAGTTTGATGAATAGAACCGGTTTAGATCTGCCAACCAAATCCAGAAGATTTGGCTCCGCTATGCCTAATACCTGAGGGCATACTGACAAACCCTCAACCCGATCCAAGAACAATATTATGACAGTTAAAAGAGAAAAATTTCATTCTTCACTGGCCAATTGCCTTGGTGTTGAGGAAATACGCCCAGCGAACGCGCGTGCATCATAAAGGCGAGAGGCAGTGAAATACAAGAATAGTCTTTTGCAAAATCAAATGTCACCCTTTGTGTAAAAGTGAGGATTACAATTCAAACTAACCCTCCTTATTAGGGTGGCGGAAATATTTTGGGACAGAGTAAATAGGCCGAAAAAGCAAAGCGCCTTCCGGAAAACAAGTAGTAAAAGCCTGATCGCCCCTGCCGCTTATCAGGCCTACATTAATCTCTCAAAGCTCGCTACAAGGTGAATGGCGCAGCCAGAGAGGGTGCCCTGGGGCATTACCTGCGTTTCCGCCTCAATCAGGGGAATTTTATCTCATTTTTCTTTCGCCACTGATTCATGCAAAGGTTTCTAATTAGAAATAGAGTAGAAATAAGTGGCGACAAATAATTAGTCACTAGGGTAACACCACGGATAGCTATTGCCTTGCTGACAAAAACCACCTCATTTCCCCCCATACTAAGCTACTCTTTAATAAAAGGCCTACATCAGAATAAAAGGTTATCACGATGCCTAAGTTATACGAAAAGAGTGTGTTTAGTTCGCTACATATTGATGTTGCTCGCAACGCGACAGATGACTTCAATCTTTTCCATGATAAAAAGAAATGGCAGCAAATTCATAACAACCCTTTCAACGGCCCTATCGTTCTCGGCTTCCAATTAGAGTCGTTACTTGAAGGTGCCATTCGTGAATACCGACTCAGTAATCAAGAAGACGCCTTGGTGAATGAAAAAGGTCTTCAATACAGTAACTACCAGTTTTCTTTTGCTAACCCCGTAAAAGCCGACGAACTGATGGCTATAAAAATCAACAAGAGCCAGTTCGATGATGACCCACTGAATCCCGTGTTAAGCAATCGTGTTAGCCTGAAGGCTGGCGGCAAACTCTGCGCTATGGGCTACAAGAAGGAATCCCGGAACCCCTTGTTTTTACCCAACCCAAATTTATTCCCACTTAACGATTTGATGGGTGCCGCTGATAGAGCGTTTTTAGCAGATACCAATTTTTTCGTTAAACGAAAGTTTATGACCACCAGCAATGCTAAAAACTTCCTTTCTGCATCACTGGTCGAGCAATCTGATTTTTTTGATGAAATAGAAGGCAAAGTAAGCTTTCCGGAGATATTCCCCTGCGCGTTAATATCCTGTGCTTTATTAGAAAAAGCCATTAAGGAGTCGTTAGACTTTAAACGTAACCCGCTGGTCTATCGATCACATAAAATCAGCATTGATCGCTGGCAATTAGCAACGTTGAAAAGTAACGACAGCTTACATATCCTCGTAAAATTAACGCAGGTAGATGACAACGAAAACACACCGCCAACCCAACAAACCTATGAATGCTATGGCGTTGTAAATCACGAACATTTGCTCTTTAGAGCGCTGATATCACTCGTTCCTCTAAACGCCTGACGAATTAAAGCGGCAACCCTTTGGTTCTCCCCTGCCCATAAGGCCCGTATAATCGCCCTTTTTACATGGAGCATTTCTGTTGGAACTCGATTTACAACTCTCTGCCCTGGCTGGAAACCTATCCATAACTGGCACGTCTTTTCTTTTGGTTTTACTCGCAGAGTTTGGTGATAAAAGTCAGTTGGTTTGCATGACGCTCGCCGCCCGACACCGCCATTGGCCGGTGCTGCTTGGCGCGGTGACGGCCTTTGCAATACTCAACTTATTGGCTGTTCTGTTCGGTGCAGTGGTCGCTTCCTGGATTCCTGAGTTCTGGCTGGCGTTGATCGTGGCGGGATTATTCGGTTTTTTTGGCATTCAGTCATTGCTGATGAAGGACGATTCGGATGATGAAAACACCGAGGTGCATAGTAGTCACAGCCTCTTTATTACCGCGTTATTAATGATCTTTGTGGCTGAATTTGGTGATAAAACTCAGCTGGCAGTTGCAGGCCTGGCTTCAACCTATCATGGCGTGCCAGTCTGGATTGGCGCTACGCTGGCTCTGATAGCCACGACCGCGCTGGGCGTGATGGCGGGCCAACGGTTGTTGAAGCGGTTACCGCTGGGGATGATCCACAGGTTTAGCGGCGTGCTGTTTCTATTGTTGGCGTTGGTGGCTTTGTATCAAGCCTTTGGTGTGCAGTAAGCGCCCTACCTATCGATAAGCTCTCATATATGCACGTGTTGCTAACATTCAATCATATCTGGCGTGCAGCTGATGGTCGCATGATCTGACTTTGCCATGAGAGCATTAAATTCGTCGCCGACATGAATCAGGTGGCGATGATCTCCACCTTCAAAATAGATTTCCTTAGCATCACGTAGCGCATCGTCCCAAACGGCTTTCAGTCCATAGGCCTCTCCCAAGGGAGGGACTGCGCCAGTTTCACAGTCGGGGAATAGGTTTCCCAACTCTTTCTCCGTCACCAGCTTGAACCGCCCTTTGCAATCACGATCCACCCAATTCATCACCAAAACATGAGAGGCTGGCAGTACACACATGATGTAACGTTCATGATCCCTGACAACTGCGGCTTTGGCCAACTGGGGTGGTGACATATGGACAGAATGGGCAGTCTGAATGGAGTTATCAGTATGCGGGTGCTCCAGCACAGCAAAGGGAATTTTGTGCTGGGATAAGTACGTTTCAACAACAGGAGAAAGGCTCATGGTACAAGCTCCTCGTTTAGGATAGCGTAACCAGAATGACACTACTTTTGACGCCAATCTAGCAATCATGTTCCCGGTATAGAAACACTTCAAACTTGATTACTGTAAACAGCGTAAACGCCCCTTCCACTCAAGTCTATGCATTGAGATAGACAGGATTTTTGCCCTCCCCCCACTTAACGTTAGCGTTAAAATACACCAGGTCAGGGCATGACTGACGAGGAAGCTGTACTGTTGGCTGAAGCCTTGAGCGTGGCTGTTTCTGAGCGTTATAAATAGACAACATAACCTTACTCTGACCCCGATTATTATTTGTTCAAATATTTGATTTAGATAAAGAAATCAACGAATTAAGTTGTCCATATGAGAGGAGGAATGCCGAAATAATGACTATTCAAAGCAAGGCTACATCTCTTGTCGAGCAACTAAAAACAAAACGCCAAGAGCTTCAGGTTAAATTGGATATGGACAATGCTGAAATAAAAGGCCAGTGGGAAGGCACGGAAGAAAAATGGCTGGAAATTGAAAGCAAATACACAAGGCTTGGACACTCTATGGGAAAGGCCATTATTGCCCTGGAAAGAGATATAGAGCATATAGGTAGCGATTTGAAAGACGGTTATTTGCAGATAGAAAAATCGCTGCACTAAACTAAACAGAATTGCACCAAGTTGTAATCATCGGTCTTAGGTGAGAGGGGCTTTTTGTATTTATAAATTGAACCGCAAAGTCGTAGAGCTGCAACTTTTAGGGGTCGAAAAGTCTCTATAGATAGGGAAGTATTATGAAAATCTTATCAATCAAACCTATCAACCACCCCAAGGAAGACTCACGATATCACAAAGTGCATTTGACCATTCGGGGGATCCCAAAGAAAGCTCTATTCAGTGTATATGTTGCTGATGCCCAAACCCGTGGCAGTTTTTTAAATCAAGAATACGGTATGGATGACGCAACAGTTTATTACCTCACTGTTGAGGTGCCCAGCAACATAAAGCACTTGCTGGTACGCTGTCGGGATTCTGCCTACAAATATCAATACTGGGAAAGAGTCATACCCGTCAAAGAGGCATTAAAGCAAGGAGTGTCCATTGATATCAGGCTAGCTGATTTTGGGAAGGGGCTTGCCGATGCCATGCAGAGACCAAGTTGAAGCAGAATTCCGGAGGGGTTACAAGCCAGACCAATCACGCAGACGATACCAACGTTCATAGACAGGAACCATTTGCGGAGCAACCGCTTGAAATGGGTGGCTCGGCAAGGGAGTTTCGCCAAAAGGCGTATTGCCAGCTTGGTGATTATTGATACGTTCAGCAATTTTTGAACCCAGATAAACTGAGCGGGTGACGCCTGTTCCGCAATAACCGCAGGCATAGTGGAGACCTTGTTCATTAATGCCAATGTGTGGCATATCGTCGAAGCTATACCCAATTAAGCCAGACCAGCAAAATTCAATATTAACGTTACCAAGGCTAGGAAAAACCCTGACCATGTCATCTCTGAGGTGTCGAAAGGCACGCCAATTTTTTTGTTTTTCTCCCTGAATCATATGGTCACCCCAGCGTCCGACGCGGCCGCCCCATAAAATACGTTTTCCGTCTGGAGATGGTCGGAAATAATGGAATGCATTGGCAGAGCTTCCATAGGCCCGCATTCTAGGCAATAGGTCTTTTACTCTGTCCGTTGAGAGTTCTTCTGTCGCGATAACCGCGGAGCCCACGGGAACAATTTGGCGTTCGGTTTTTGAATTGGTGCTACCGCCATATCCATTGGTGGCAAGTATGACATCTCGCGCAACAACAGAGCCTGAATCGGTGCTCAAATGAAAGCCGCGGTCTGTTTTGTTAATATGGGTAACCGTTGTGTTTGCTTGTAACAGTACGCCCGATGTCAGCGCTGCTTTGGTGATGCCCTGGTGCAGTTTTCCCGGATGGATCAGGCCGTCCCCGGGTAAAACATAACCGCCATAATAATAATCGGAGTTTACTTCATGATGTTGCTCTGATTTGGGAATCATATGGAATTCGACATGGGTGCGCTTGTTTAAAGCCTCCATCTCACGGGCCATAGACTCGTAATGCTTAGGACGTATCGCACCTCTAAAGCGCCCCACCTCTTGCAGGTCACAATCAATAGCTTCTTGGGCAACGAGCTGTTTTAAATGGGTGAGCATTTGCACACCTTCATTCAACAGGGTTTTAGCCTTGTCAGCGCCAAACCTGTCTTCCAGCGTATGAATGGGGATTTTCTGATTGCCACTACCAATCTGGCCACCATTTCTGGTGCTGGCGCCAAAACCGATGGGGCCCTGATCAAAAATAATCGCTTTTTTACCTGCTTTTGCGAGCGTGAGTGCCGCAGAAACACCGGTAAAACCGCCACCGATAATGGCGACATCGATATCATTAATATCGGATATATCTTCATTTCGTTGCAGGGAAAGGGGCGCTGCTTCCCACCAATAGGGCTGATACTGGGCGGTGGAAAAAAAAGGAGATTGGTCTGCACTCATGTTCTATTTTCCTTTTAGAAAAGCGGAACACAGTTTCCCACTGAGAACCCTTTTGATAGTAGCGGTTTAAGGTCGTGTTGAGTCATCCATGCTCATAATCTTTTTACATGAAATGCAATTTAGCAGAGCGCCCCGCCACTTCTATTATCCTTTAGTACAAATAAAATACGGAAAAAGTATGAAATCCAAAATGATTGGCTGAAAAGTCGAGATGGGAATTAGCGAAGGCTGCCCCTTTAATTCTTGTTTTATAGCCCTTCTGGTAACCAATTTTTGTTGTTCGGAGAGAGCCGTTATCTATTAAATTGTTTGAGAACATAAAAAATGGAATCGTAAATACCTTTACCGACCGACAATATATACATAAATTTACTCTGTCCCAATTATTTCGAATCGAAATAAGCTAGTCATATGGCGGCATACTTAATCGGCTGCTATCCTCATAAACTGACCTGTTACTGAGGTAATCATGAGCGATTTAAATAAACCCAACTCTCAGTTGCTTGAAGAAATTCAGCAATTACGTACCGATCTAGCCGCAGCCAAGCTAACAACAGAAAAGCTCACGAGTGAACTTGCGAAAAGTGAAGAGCGTTTTTTTCTGGCTATGCGCGGGACTAACGATGGGCTGTGGGATTGGAATATTGAAACGGATGAAACCTATTACTCACCGCGCTGGAAAAGCATGCTGGGTTATGGAGAGAATGAACTTGATCCTCATTTAAACACCTGGGCAAGTCTGATTCACCCCGATGATAAGGACCGGGTGCTGAAAAAGATTCAAAATTACCTCGCTGGCCGAACAGATTCATTCGAAGTTGAAATGCGTATGCGTCATAAAGATGGTCACATAATTTTTGTGCTATCCCGTGCATTTCAGCTCACTCGCCGATCAGATGAAAAACCCGTTCGCCTGGTTGGCACTCACGTCGATATAACCGCACGCAAAGCAAAAGAAGCCTATGATGAACAATATGCCGAAATTCTAGGGATGATTGCAGTCGGACGCTCTGCATCAGACATCTATGATGCGATTGCATTAATGTATGAAGGCCGTCATCCAGGAATGCGATGCTCAATACTCGAATTACAAGGCAATAAACTCTTGCACAGAGGCGCTCCAAGCCTACCGAAGGAATATTGTGAGGCGATACACGGTATGGAAAACGGCCCTTACATTGGCTCGTGTGGATCATCTACTTATACCGGAAATCGGGTTATTGTTCAGAATATTGCGACGGATCCTAACTGGGAAAAAATCAAACATCTGGCACTACCCCATGGTATGCGTAGTTGTTGGTCTGAACCCATTAAAAATTCCTCTGGGAAAGTATTAGGCGCATTTGGTATGTATTACAACCACCCGGCACTGCCTAATGAAGCTGAATCAAATGACCTCTCATCGGCAGCACGGCTTGCTGGGATTGCCATGGAGCACGGAACCAAGCTCAAAAGCGTATACGAGCGTTAGCCTATACCGATAAACTAACAGGGCCGCCAGCCGCGCTTGATTTATCAACACCTTAAAAAATTAATGATTAAAGAAATCGTAACGATTATTAAATATTCAATCTTACCCCTTTGTTTTATCCCGACCACTGGCGCCAACCTATCCAGGCAAAGAAGATGAGCGCAGATGAAAGTATTAACAACTGATGCAGATTGGTTACGATAATCACCCAGCCATTTGCGTCGCCCGTTAAGAATGAGCAAAACCACCGCGAGTAATGGAATAAAAGTAGCGCCGACGATTGCATAGGCTTTCTGTATTTCTTTAAAACTCACCCATAAACCCAGCATGGGTATCGTGGCCAGCGCTAATTGGTAAAGTTGATAAGGCCTGGATTTGGTTAGGTCTGACGCTTTCGCAATCGTATCGTCCGACTGTTGTTTGATACTTAATCGCCACACATCAGCAAACAGGTATGGGATCGCTTGCCATACACCTAACAAGCTACTGAAAACAGCGCCAAAGGCCCCGATCAGAAATAGCCACCTCCCCATGGGACCCAGCTGTTCGTTAAGTTGTTGAGATAGCGTCACCAGCAGTCCCGCGCCGCGCCCTTCAAGTTCCACGCTACTGCCAATAATGACCATGCCAAAACCAAACAATATCGTCATGGCATAACCGGTCGCCAGGTCAATGCGACATATTTTGATGTCCTTAGCCCGTGTTCTGCCCTGCTCGCGAATCCAATAGCCGTAACACAGAATGGTCACGGTGCCGCCAACCCCACCAATAAGTGCAATGGTCCAGGCAATACCGGATGCGTCAGCCTGTGGGATACTTGGAACAAAAATGCCCTGCAATATTTCAGAGCTGCCAGGCCATAGCAATACGGCCGTTACCATCACCGTGATAAACATCACACCGATGCAAATGCTCATCATTCGCTCGAATAACGAAAACCCGCCGAGCCTTACCAATATCAAACCAATAAGACTGGCGGCTATGCCAAACACTATTTTGCCGGTTGCGGCTTCTTCAAAAACGGGAAAAATAGCATGCAAGGTGACACCGCAGGCGCTCATCAAGGCCGTGCCGACAAAGAAGGACCACAGGAAAAGATAGGGCAGAAAAATCAGAGCGAAGGCTTTGCCAAAATGTAGAGCCAGCCCTTCCAACAGCGTGCACCCTGTGACGAGTTGCCAGCGTGCAAGCCCTTCGGTCAGGAAATATTTAAATAGCCCGCCAAGCAATACAGCCCACAGGATAGCGGTGCCTAATTGACTGCCGCTAAAGCTGGCGGTGGCTAAGTCACCAGCCCCTACGCCTGTCGCAGCAATCAGGATGCCTGGGCCAATAATGGTAAGGAAACCCTTATTCTTGGAATCAGTCGTCATGGGATTCTTTGCTAGATAATTTATAAATTAGAAGAGTCAAAGCTCTTTATTTCCCCAAAATAGTTTTAACTGATTTTCTCAGTATTTCCAATGCTACTGAAAGGATCTTTATTTCTAGCGTTGTTCGCAACTTTATCAATTGACGAAATTTGAACAGGATCTGGAAGCCTTGGGCTCATGGCTATTTTTTCACAGTTTAACCACGCTCTGATGCAGTATGAGCGACATGCGGTTGTGTATGTACTGGAAGCTTGGTGTGGCCTCTGTCGTTATGATGGCATAGGAAAAGCCTATAGTTCTCCATCGCTCCAATGATCCCATAAGCCTGCAAAGGCAATCGCCGTATTTACCGGTTCAATGAGATAATTGCTTGCGCTTTCACGTTATCCAAATTAATGCTGGCAAGCCAGTACGCTGCAACGGTTATCGACATACCGTTAATGGCACACTTTAAGCGACGTTACGGCATAAACGAGGGGATTCAGCGACATATAAAAATGGAGGTTTAAACCCCCATTTTTTCCCATCAATCAGGCTGAAGCCGGCCAAATGAATTCGGGGCGCAGACCTTCATGGACGGGACGCCCATCATCAGGTTTATCAACACCTGTCGCAGGGTCAAAAAAGGCATGATAGCTCGCAGGCAGACTCTCTGTATCGTAGCCCATCAGGTTAGGCACAATGACGCGGATACGTCGCTCTTTATCATCGGAGCATAATCGGCGTGCCGCAGGTGGCGCAGGTGCATAGCTCTAACGGCCCGTCTGGGTTGTTAGCGTTGAACGGCTGACGATTCAGTCCATCCAGGTTGTCGACGACCAGATCGCTATGGTTAAAAAATACAACATGGGTCGTGTCCTGCCCCGTAACACCTTTACAAACTGAGCAGTGACATGTGTGATTATCTATGGGGTCGTTATTTGAATGGGTGTGAATATGGTCGCACCCTCCCTCGTACTTGTTAGGCATGATGTTACCCCTTCGTTAAATAGATAAGGTTGTAAATCACTAAAATCGACGAGTGGTGATACTGGCGCTCTAAGTCTTTACAACCTTATCCGGGTGAATCTTGAAATCAGGTGTAGCTACCCTGACGGCAACTCTTCAAGTTTAATCTTCAGCTGCTTTTGCAGTACTGGATCATCACCGTCGAGCATTTCACCTTCCTGAATTTCCCGTTCGCTAGAGAAGCTGAAATCAAAACGCTGCTGATTTTTTTCCTCCTCAAAATGCTCAAGCGCATGCTCACCAGTATGATGGGAACTGATATGCCAGTCTCTGATATAGACTGTTTCACCCTCGAACCGGGAGACAACAATTCCTTCACTAAAGGCTGGCGGGCTGCCAACACACTCATCTTCAAAGCTGCTCAGCAGTGAAGCGATGCCAACACCGTAACTGCCGATAGAGAGAATGGAGCCTTGCATAATTGCACCTCCTTTCATTTTGTTGATGGTCTTACGTTGCTGTTTTATCAACACGTAATACCTGCGGCCAGTGCCCAAACAACTGACACCAGGACAGTTCTTTAATTTTACTCCTGTGCGGAAGAATTAGGGATAAAAATTACTCAGTACGCATACGGGGTAATTGCGTTCCTGTAAAAACGATTGTAACGGTCATTAAATATTCTATGCGCGCCCGTTATTTTGTTGTTTAAAAATCGCGCGTATCTCTATTCTCTTCCTCATCATACAGCCGTGCCATTTTTTCCTTTTCGGAATCAATCATATCCTCTTCATCCCACTTGTTCTCACGCAGAATCTGTGGGAGAACAAACATTGGCAGCACCACAAAGAACACAAACAGGATTAACAGAGCCATCCTCATGCCTTCACTCATTAGAAGCCCTCTTGCCACTGGACGAAATAATTTAGCTATCCCGCTTGCCTTAGACGCTAAATTCACTGACATAATTCCAGCATCTCTAGACATATAAAGCGCGACCTTTACACCCTTTTGGTTTTACTCAAACCACCGAGGAAAAGGGGGGTGACGATTATTGAAAACAAAAATAATTGAGGGTAGAGCCGAGTTAATGTTTCAAAAGTTTGAAGAGATCTCTTTTTCATCATTACGTCGAATCAGGCCAGGCGAAACACCATTAACCCGC
>Ga0209396_1005493_pt1 | contig 11947 bp, 9 predicted proteins | sample GOMGulsemesocosm_6_FD_184638 | JGI IMG/M metagenome (GOLD analysis project Ga0209396, IMG submission 184638) | Methane-oxidizing microbial communities from mesocosms in the Gulf of Mexico - GOM8C Gulf of Mexico (SPAdes) (version 2) | ecosystem: Environmental > Aquatic > Marine > Cold seeps...
TAAGATCTCTTGTTTAATTTTAGTATCTTCAGGTATTACCGAGCAGACATGATGATCGACATAATAACGGCCAACAATGGGCGCTTTACGTGGTTCAATGACCTCAATAATTTTAACTTCTTTACGGCCTTTTCGATCGGTGCGATCAACTAATATCGCCTGTACCACATCACCATGAAAAACCCGCTGCATTTCGTAGGAAGAAATATAAAAGTCTTTGCCGCGTTTGTCTTTAATACTGGCATCGTCTGGCGAGAAAAAACCAAAACCATCGCGATGACCAATAACTTTACCAATGAGCAAGCTGCTTTTTGCCGGAATCGCATATTGTTTAAATTTATTAAAAACAAGCTGACCCGCATTTTCCATGGCGCGTAAACGACGTTTTACCCCGATAATTTGAGATTCATCATGGTAATCCAGCTGACGTATAAGCGCTTTAAAGGTCGGAGGCGGCGAATTTTTTTCGATCAGCGATAGTAGCAATTCTCGCGAGGCTACTGGCTTTTCATATTTGTTGGCTTCGCGCTTAGCATGAGGGTCGTTTATGGTCACAATATTGACGTATTTTTATAGGGTATTATATGGCATAAAGTATACCACAAACTTCACCAACGATAGGTAGAAACTTCGCTTAGTGAAGTGCTTAGCGGTTAATTGGTGTAATCAGCCCTTTTAGCCGCATTCACTACCTGGGCAGGCATTTTATCTTCAAGCTGACGCTTTAGTTGGTTAATTTTTTTGTGGGTGGCTTTATCGTCAGTGATCGCGTGATGTAATTGCGAATAAAGTTCAGGGTAGTCTAACGGACTACCATAACCTTGTTGATAAATAGCAGCCAGACGCATTTGAGCGGCAAGATTATTCATCGCGGCTGACGCTTTGAGGTAAATAATAGCCTGTCTATAATCAACCTGCATAAATTTACCAAGGTGATAATAACGACCCATTTGCTCTAACCCTTCGGCCAAGCCCTGATCTGCCGCGAGCTGCATATAATGTAAACCTAAAGGGACATTCTTGGTGACGCATACCCCGTAAGCAAGCATGTCACCCCAGAGAAATTGATAAGATGGCCGACTCGCTTTAATCGCTCGTGCTTCAATATCTTGTACTAACTGGCACTCATCAATAACCACTTGCCCTAAGTGTTTATTGGCTTTAATTAAGCTAAGTAATTGATCATCGGTATAGATTTGTACCGCTTGTAGGTTTTGTGCTTGCACCGGAAGCACAGCAAATAATAAAAAAACGATTATAAAAATACGCATAAAAACCTTAACAGACTGTAAAAATGCTGACAAAAGTTAAGCTGCATCCACTTAATAAGAGCTGAATACAGCTAATAAACACTAAAATTTCATAAAAACAGAATCACTAAAGACAACATTGATAATATTCAAAGATGATAGTGTCTACATATGTAATAGATACTATCAGTAAAAACTTGCAAAATTAACACCAAGTGTTAATTTTGCTATCTACATAATAAAATATATTGTTAATTAAGTAAAAAAGGCTAAACTGGCAAAAAGTCATTATTGCACTTATATAAGATTTACATGGAAGGTAGTTTGAAAACAGAAATAAATATTTCAGATTTAAAAGTTGGTCATTACGTTGTAAAGATAGTTAAACAGCAAGGGAGCCTTAACTTATCTGCTGCTGGTCATATCAAGAGCAGCAAGGTGATCAACAATCTAAAAAACAAGCATGTTATTTCTGTATTAATCGACCCAAGTAAAACACTAGACGCTACCCCAGTAAATGCGAGTACAGTTGTCCCAACTGTTGAAAACTCTCCGACAATAACCCCGCAAAGAGCTAAAGTAACGGCTCAATTAAAAGCAGCAAAAGCAATCTTCGGTGAATCAAAAGCGGTACAAAAATCACTGTTTGATAAAGCGTTAAGTGGTGCCAATATCGAGCTATCGCCCGTTATTGATGTTTGTAATAAAAGTATTGATGCTATTTTTAATAACCCTGATGCGCTGGCTTGTGTGGTTAATATTCGTGATAAAGACGCCTATTTATTAGAGCATTCTGTCGCCGTGTCTGTGTATATCACCATTTTTGCGCGTTTTTTAAAGTTCGATAGAGCGATTATCGAGCAACTCGCCGTCGGTGCTTTTCTGCATGATATTGGTAAAGTAAAGATTCCTGATGAAATTTTACATAAGCCCGGTAAGCTTACCGATGCTGAGTTTGAAATTATGAAGACTCATCCAATTCACTCTATTGATATCATTAAAAGCACCCCTGACGTCAGCGCACTGAGTTTAGAAGTAGCGGCATTACACCATGAGAAGCTTGATGGCACGGGTTACCCTTACCAAGTAAAAGGTGAAAATATTAGCCAATATGGCCGCATGATTGCCATTTGTGATATTTTTGATGCCTTAACCGCCACTCGAGTGTATAAGAAAGCCTTTTCTCACCCGAAAGCTTTTGCAATATTAAGAGAGCTAGCGCAACAAAACCATGTTGATAACGTGCTTGTTGATCAATTTATAAAGTGTGTTGGCGTATTTCCCATTGGCTCGTTAGTCCAGCTAGATTCTAACAAGCTGGCGATAATTGAAGGCCGTAATGATAAAAACCCAATAAAACCTAAAGTGAGAAGCTTTTATAGTGTTACTGTAAATGACTTCATTGAAGCCGAAGATATAGATTTGGCCGAAACAACAGATACTATTCAAAAGGCGGTTTGTCCTGAAGAATTTGATTTAGATATGAATAAAGTGATTGAAATGTTGATGATGGATGGTTAGTTAAGCGGCAGCTGCCCTGAATGTTCATTGACTTAATACCTGTAGTTTTAGTGGTGCTTTTAGTACTAAAGAGGTTCGTTAAGTATGTCTACCTGCACAACTGCTTTAGAGCAGCAACTCGCCGAGGTTATTGCTAATTCTCGCGCCAATGAAGCGACGGCTAACAAGCTCTTTGAAATTGAAAGCCAATTGCTCAGCTGTACTTCCAGCCATGAGCTATTACAGCAACTACTCACTAATATAAAGTCCAAATTCAATTTGTTAGGTATTACGCTATTATTAGCCGAGCCGACGCCAATAAAGTACTTACTTAGCGGTAACATGCAAACGCCATGGCACCGCGAAAACTGTAAGAAAATTGCTACTGAGCAATTACAACAATTTCATCCTGAACGAAAACCACTACTTATCAACAATAAAGCCCAGATAAATTCATTATTGCCTGTCTACCTGGTAACTGGCGCACAATCAGTGGCGTTGACGCCACTAACCTTAGAAGGAAAATTATTTGGTAGCTTACTGTTCACCGACAGTGATATCAATCGCTTTGACCCTGCCCTAGGCACCATGCATTTAGCGCAACTCGCGGTCAAAGTGAGTCTGTGTTTATCGAATGCGATGATCCGAGAGCAGTTAGAATATATGGCCAATTACGATCGTTTAACAGGAGTCGCGAATAGGCGCTTAATGGAAATCACCATTAATGAAGAATTGATCCGTCAAAAGCGTTATCAAGTCCCCTTTGCGATACTCTTTATTGATTGTAATAAATTCAAAAGGATCAATGATACTTATGGTCACGACTGCGGTGATAAAGTACTCACTTATGTGGCAACACAGCTACAAGAGTTAATTCGTGAAAATGATCACTGTTTTCGCTATGCCGGTGATGAGTTTGTTATTACCCTTGCTAGTCAATCTTATCAAGAAGCATTGCAAGCTTGTCAACGTCTCACTGAGTTTTTTCAACAGCATCCTATGCCGTATAATGGCTCGTCTTTACCTATTACCATCAGCTGTGGTGCCGCCGCGAGCGATGGTAAAAAAAATATGGATGAGCTACTTAAAGAAGCCGATGAACAACTTTATTTACATAAAAAGTTAACGGTTCAGTAAATACTTATACCCGTTTCATTAAGTTTGTGATCTTGTTGTGTGTAGGAAAAATAAATCAGGGCAAGGCGCTTGATTGAGCAATAGCTGGCTATTGAGATTGAAAGCAACGCTGCCGTGGAGTATTTTAACCCGCACAAGTGGGCAATAATTGAATGACATTGCTATTACTCAATAAAAAGTGCTTCAATAAGCAAGCGCTACGATTAGAGTGAACGATTGAATTGTAGGTATAAAAAAACCTGCTAGTGCAGGTTTTAATAGCTTAACTCAAGTGTCCGCTTGAGCAGCTGAAAGCTTAACTTAAATAAAATCGAAAATGATGAACCACAGCCACACGTTGTGGTTGCGTTAGGGTTATTAACCACAAAGCGGCTACCTTCTAAACTTTCAAGATAATCAACTTCGCCATCCACTAAATATTGTAAGCTCATCGGATCAATCACCATCATCACCCCTTGCTTTTCAATGGTCATATCGCCTTCATTGACTTTTTCATCAAAAGTAAAGCCGTATTGAAAGCCAGAGCAACCGCCACCCGTAACATAAACCCGTAGCTTTAACGCCGGATTTTCTTCTTCGGTAATTAAAGATAATACTTTAGTTGCCGCAGCGTCAGTAAATTTAATCGGTAATTCAGGGGTTGGCATAGGATCAGACATGGTGCTCTACTTTACTTAAAGGGGAAAACGTTGGATACGGGTTAATTATCTTAAACCTGACTAATTTAATCAAGTATTATTCAAATTTTACTCTAAAACCCATGGATTAGTTTGCTCAAGCTTTTGATATTTCTGCCATTTAGATTTTGTTAATACCGCAGTAATCTCAATTTTTTCAGCAATAAAATTATCAGGTAAGGTCATAGCGCCTTCTAGTACTTGAAAATACTTAAAACTAAAACCAAGATCTTTACGGGTTAATGAAGATATATCGACCAAATTCAAGCGAGTGGGTTTATTGTTGAGGCTGCCGGTAATCGCTAATTCAACATAGCCTTTGGCATAGCGTTTTTTTAGCAACTGCTGTATTAAAATCACTTGAAAACTATAATGATTTTCACTTTGCGTGGTCGATACTTTAACATTATCAATTACTAAACCGCCGGCACCTTTTTCTGGGGCCATCACTTTTTCATAAAATGCCAGTTGCTTTTTGACTTGAAAATGCTGCTCTGCCGTTTCTTTCAAGGTTAGCTGGGCACTTTGATTAGCAAGTTGCTCAACCGCTAATTCAACTTCTAAGGTATGAATACGCTCAACTTGTCGCGCTTGTTGACGATAGAGGTCATCTAAACGAAGTTTTTGTTTCGTTAAAGTAGACTCTTGATAATGATGATAGAAATTACCTAGCCGATAGCCGATAAATAAGCATAAGCCAATTACCGCGACTAAAAAAACAGCTGATTTGAACGGACCTAGTCGGGTAACAACTACCGAGAGATTTATTTTTGCTAACCAATTCATATGTAAAGTATAATGATCCAATAATGACAAATATAAGTTGTTCAACTATCCGTTAACATGATATCCCTTGCCGCAATAAGAAAGCATTTAGCTTTACCTAAAACCTCTTGGCAGATTTGCTTGCTAGCCATGCTAGGGGGAGCGGCTGCCGCATTTTTAGTGATTCTTTTCACCTTAACTATTGAAGAAATTCAACAGTTCTATTTAATTAAACGCGACAACTATAACACCTTAGATGGGGTAAGTCGTTTTGATTTACCAATAATTGGCTCGTTAATCATCTTATTATTTGCTTGGCTCACCGGTTATAAATACCTAAGAACCGGTATTCCGTTTGTTCTTCACCGCTTAAAAGTTGCCCATGGCATCATCCCCTTTAAAAACACCTTAAATCAATTTTTTGGTAGCGCAGTGGCCTTAGCATCGGGATTTTCTGTTGGTCGAGAAGGCCCTGCGGTGCACTTAGGTGCAGCAGCAAGTAGCTATATTGGTAGTGCCTTAAATTTACCCTATAACAGTATTCGCACTTTATGTGCTTGTGGCATTGCCGCCGGTATTTCAGCGACTTTCAATACTCCGATTGCAGCGGTGATTTTTGTGATGGAAGTGATCATGCGTGAGTATAAAGTGCATATCTTCATTCCTATCATGTTAGCGTCATTGGTTGGCTCTTTGATCACCCGAAACGTTTTTGAGAGCTCACATAATTATGCCTACTTCGATAAAATAGAACTGATCCCAGAACATTATATCCCGTTAATGATACTGGCGGTGGTATTAGGTATTTTGGCCGCCGCCTTTAATAGAACCTTAGTTACCGTGATCAAACATAGCGTTAAAATTCATATTGTCCCTCGATTGATGATTGCCGCGATGATTACTGGCTGCTTAGGTTATCTGGTCCCCGGTGCTATGGGGGTCGGCAGTGGTGCTATTGATGTTTCTCTTACTGCTAATTGGCAAGTAAGTATTTTACTCTCGTTATTATTAGCTAAATTTATCATGACCACCTTTGCCCTTGGACTTGGCATTCCCGGTGGGGTCATTGGCCCAATCATTAGTATTGGGGCTATCGCTGGGGCTGCCGGTGGCGCTGTCGCCATGCAAATTTTTCCAAGCGAACATTTAGGCAATGATTTTATTTTATTAGGTATGGCGGGGTTTATGGCGGCAAGCTTAAATGCTCCGTTGGCGGCATTATTGGCAGTGGTTGAACTTTCCGGTCAATTAGAGATTGTACTCCCAGCGATGATAGTTATTACTATTGCCAGTATTATTTCGGGGCAAGTTTTTAGAAACCGCTCTATTTTTACTATGCAACTAGATATACAAAACTTAGTTTACCGTAAACCTCCGATTGAAAAAACGCTACAAAAAATAGGCGTATTAGGCATCATGAAAATTAACTTTTCCCTACTTGAAAATGAAAGTGAAAAGTCTATTGCTGGCCGAGTGGTTAGCACCCACGCCAACACCCTTGTTATTAATAAAACCAGCAACAACGTAATGGTTAACAACAAAGCTACCGAGCAGGTTAACTATTATTGGGCAGAATTTAATGAGCAAGTACCTTTAGCAGATAAAGTACCGACTACCAAGACGAATACTGACAATGTACACACCGATAAAAGTGTTAATTGGAGCGCGAATGTTGATGATGGTTCACCACGCTATCACTATCAAATCTCAAAAAAAATGCAGCTACATCAGCTAATTCCTCTTTCTCATCAAGCCACCTTAGCAGAAGCCTATTTAGCCCTAGTTGATAGCCGCTGTGGTGGTGTTTATATTTATCAAGATAATAGTGATGACATTATTGGCATAGTGACGTTTGAGCAGCTGCGACACTATTTAGTTACCGGTAAATTAATCAGTTAGTAAGGAAGTTAACCTAAAAGTTAAAGGAAATATGAATGAGTGATTTTATTATTAACCACTTACCATGGTTTAAAGCTTTCCATGTGTTTTTTATGATCGCATGGTTTGCCGGTATTTTTTATTTACCGCGTTTGTTTGTCAATCATGCTGAAGCAAGCTCTACCGAGGTAATAGCGCAATTAAAAGGTATGGAGCAACGATTACTGTATTTTATCTCTCCTTTTGCGCTATTAACGGTATTTTTTGGCTTATTGCTCATTCATGGCTATGGTATGGCGTGGTTTATCGCGGCTAAATGGCTGCATATAAAACTAAGCTTAGTGATATTTTTGCTGTGCTACCATGGCTACTGCTTTGTGCTGGTAAAAAGCTTTGCTCAAGATAACAATACCCGCTCGGGCAAGTTCTACCGCTTATTTAATGAAATTCCGGTGCTCGCGCTAATTGCTATTATACTTTTGGTCTATGTTAAACCGTAATTATCTTTAAAAGCATTACTCTGCGGCGCCTTCACTGCGGTAGCATTAGTGAATTGACTTAAACCATAGCTTTTCATTTTCCAATAACGCTTGGGTTTTTAACGACAACAGCGGATTGGTTAATTCAAATACGGTTCGGTGCTCAATATTGGCTTTATCAATAATATCTGAGGTTACCGGATGATGTTTGAAAAAATCTTCAAACCTTGCTGAATATATGATTTTTTGCAAGCCATAGCTTAATCGTTGATGCAGCCGGGTATTTTCTTTACTGACAAAAAAGTACATCGGTGCCGGATATTTTAACAATAAATTTTCTTCTACCGTCATACTTGGCTGTTTGCTTATTTCGATCCAAGGTTCATGCAGCGCACGCGGGAAATAATCGAACCGCCGTTTGGTTAACATTTTAAGCAGTACTGTGGCATTGGCTGTAGAGACATTAAAACCGTTATACCGTAGAATATCACTATCAGGCCAATCAAGCCCTTGACCAGCAAGTAGTTGCTGTAACTGCTGCTTATTCATATCTTGTGGATATAAGGCTTGATCTGTTTTTCTAATAATAAACACCCGATAGCCCATTAACCCCTTTAATATCGGGATATATACCGCCTGTAATTGTTGCTCAATACTGCGTGACGTCATACGCCACACCACATCAATATTGGCGTTGTTTTGTACCATTATCGACGTTCGTCCCTGCGGCATATCAATGACTACCGGCTCGAGTTGGTAATCACCGTATTTTTTCTTTGAAGCTGTTAATGCCAGTTCAAGTAAATCGATATAATAGGCTTGTTTAGGATCGCTAAAGTTTTCAGAAATATTATAGCGGACTATATCGGTGCTATATGCGCTAGCAGGTAGAGTTAATAAAAATAGCGCTATCAATAATTTAACTTGTTTATTATGGATCATAAATTTAAATAGGGGTTACACTGTGTGGGGTAGCTTATTATTAGTTCCCATTCTAGTCTATGAGCATATCATTGCTAGTCGGTATTTATTTTTCATTTCTGGGTACAAAAACGTTCTTAAGGAAAAGCACTATGATAGTTTATTTACGCTTTATAGCATTGATGCTAATATTATGTTCCTCACTGGTAGCCGTAACCACTACCGCATCAGAGCTAATTGATAGTAAACCGAGAATCGTCGGCGGGGAAGCAGCCGATGAAGGCGATTGGCCGTGGATGTCTGCCTTAGTGTATACCGGCACTGAGATCTCAACCTCACTTATCGTCAATAATGTTACTTATACTACCCAGCCATTTAATGGCGGCGTTGCTGGCATTTCGAATGGTGCAATAGTTGATTGTGGTATCGGCGACACTGCTTGTGTAGCAGCTATCAATGCTATTTGCTTAATTGAACGCGGCGATATTGATTTCTCGGTTAAAGTTAATAATTGTGAGGCTGGCGGCGGTGTGGGCGCGATTATTTATAACAATGTCGCCGGTAGTATTAGCGGCACTTTAGGTGTGGATTTTGCCGGTACTATCCCGGTTGTGGCGATCACCCAAGCCGATGGCGCAACCTTAACCACCTTGTTAGGCGATAATGCCACCCTGAGTGTTTCACTTGAGCAATCCATTACCCAATCATCAACCTGTGGCGCTTCATTTTTAGGGGATAAATGGCTATTAACCGCTGCACATTGTGTTGAGGACGTCTCAACAACGTTTCTTAAAGTGAATGTGGGTGAATACAACTTGGCTAACGGCGCCGCACAAGCGCAAGCGATACAACGCATTTATGTTCATCCTGATTACCAACTAGCACGAGAATTAGATCGAGATATTGCGCTAATTGAATTAGTTGACAGTATCGATAATCCAGCGATTACGCTAGTATCTCAAGCGCAAACCGAGCAGCTCGCCATAGACAATAGCACAGCAACCGTGATCGGGTGGGGCGGCACCACAGGTTATGAGTCAGGCGAAGGGCCAACAACAAACTTTCCTGATCTGCTAAATCAAGTAGAGCTGCAATTAATGACCAATGAAACCTGTAAAAACACCTTGGCGCAGTCATATACTGATAATTTCGATGGTTTCTTTAGCCCTGACGACATTGGCGTGACCGATAGCATGATTTGTGCAGAGGTCGCCGGTGGTGGAAAATCAGCCTGTCAGGGAGATAGTGGTGGCCCATTAATGGTAAACACCAATGAGGGCTGGCAACAAATAGGCATTGTCAGTTGGGGTGTTGGCTGTGCCGCAGACGGTTTTCCCGGTGTTTATACTCGTGCTGCGCTATTTAGCGATTGGATAACAGCCATTACCCAAGGGGTTGCTATTGATCAGCAGCTTGATTTTGGCGTGAGAGCACAGCAATCTGAGCAAACCAAGCAACTGACCGTTAGTAATAATAGTAGTCTAACCGCCAATGTTAACTACCGTATTGCCGGTAGCAATACTTTCACGCTTGAAAGTAATAGTTGTACTCAATTAGCGCCTAGTGAAAGCTGCCAACTCAACATCAGTTATCTTGCTACAACCGTTGGCGAGCACACCGCCAGTGTTATTATTACGGCCGACAACGCAGATATAGCGACTAGCGCTAGTAAATTAAGTGCACAAACTATTGAGCTTGAAACTAACATCAATAACCAATTCTCAAGCAACGATAACTTACTCACTTGGTATTCGGGCGGAGATAGTAAATGGCAGCTTGATAATATCGACTCGGCAATCACCAGTGGCACCATTGGCAATTTACAGCAAAGCATTGTTATGGCCACCTTTACTGGGGAAGGTGAATTGAGCTTTGAGTGGGCGGTTTCTTCTGAGGAAAATAGCGATGAACCCAGCGAGCCTTATGATGCCTTATACGTTTACCTTGATAATGAACTCATTAACTTTATTTCAGGTGAAATAGATTACACCACAGAAACTATTGCGGTCAGCCAAGGAGAGCACACCATAACTTGGATATACGCCAAGGACACCTTTACTAGTGCTGGTGAAGATGAAGCGCTACTGCGCAACGTTGACTTTACGCCAACGCCAGTTATAACCCCAACGCCATCAACTTCGCCGCCAACATCAACTAACACCAGTACGCGTTCGAGCAGCGGCGGTGGTGCACTAGGTTGGTTAATAGGTTTGATGGTGGTGATATGTCGACAGCGAAAAATGACTATTCAAAACACTAACCAATAACGTGTGAGTAAAGAAGAATTCCCTTGTGCTAAAGACATTTTTAGCACAAGGCTTGGCGCTCACTTTCTAGCGGTGATATTTTAATAATGCATTTTTTATGCTATATTCCTGCCAAATTTTTCCACGGGCAATTTATATTATGATGACCTTTCAAGGTAGCCATATCCTCTCTGTTTCACAATTTGACCGTGAAGCTATTGTAAGAATTTTAGATATTTCAGCGAAAATGGCTCCTTATGCTGCGCGTCAAAAGCGTTGCCATGTATTGGATGGTGCTATTTTAAGTAATTTATTCTTCGAGCCAAGTACCCGTACCCGCGTCAGCTTTGGTACTGCCTTCAACTTACTCGGTGGTTTTGTGCGCGAAACCGTTGGCCAAGAAAACTCGTCATTAAGTAAAGGTGAATCGTTATTTGATACCGCGCAAGTGATCAGTGGTTACAGTGATGTTATCGCGATGCGTCACCCTAAAATGCACTCGGTTGAAGAGTTTGCCACTGGCAGTACCGTGCCAGTGATCAACGGTGGCGATGGCGCTAATGAACATCCAACCCAAGCCTTATTAGATTTATTTACCATTCAGTCTGAAATGATGCACTATCAAAAAGGCCTAGATAATCTTGATATCGTGTTAATGGGTGATTTAAAACATGGTCGCACCGTGCATTCATTATCGAAACTACTTAGTTTATATAACAATGTTAAAGTCACTATGGTTGCACCTAAGGCGTTGCAAATGCCTGACAGTGTTATTTCAACCTTAGAGAATGCCGGTCATCAAGTAATTGTTACCGACACCATGGCGGGTAACTTATCTTGTGATGTGATTTATCAAACCCGTATTCAGCAAGAACGTTTTGCCAGTAAAGATGAAGCAGATCTTTATCGCGGCCACTTCAGTTTAAATAAAGACGTGTATCAGCAATATTGCCGCAAAAACACGGTAATAATGCATCCGTTGCCACGTGACTCGAGACCGGAAGCTAACGAGTTAGATGTCGATTTAAATGATTTGGATAGCTTAGCCATTTTCAGACAAGCACAAAATGGAGTACTCGTAAGAATGGCATTGT
>Ga0209396_1005495_pt1 | contig 11943 bp, 10 predicted proteins | sample GOMGulsemesocosm_6_FD_184638 | JGI IMG/M metagenome (GOLD analysis project Ga0209396, IMG submission 184638) | Methane-oxidizing microbial communities from mesocosms in the Gulf of Mexico - GOM8C Gulf of Mexico (SPAdes) (version 2) | ecosystem: Environmental > Aquatic > Marine > Cold seeps...
CTATGATGATGAAATTGATGAATGTTCTTACCCAGGATATCTTCAGAAGACCAACCGGTAATGCGCTCTGCCGCAGGATTGACAAAGGTAGCAAGGCCATCAGCATCAAGACCATAAACCCCCTCAGACATGGATTCCAATAATCGGAAGTAGCGTTGCTGCAGATCTTTTAGCGACAGGTTATTTTCTGGAGAATGTTTAGACACGATTAACTCCAGTCTAAATCTTTTTCTTCGCCATTGATTATTTTAGTCCAAGCTGGACCTTCATCCCCTTCTTGCCATGCAGCTTTAGAACAGCGAACTTCTTTACCTAAAGCGGTATGCAATGCTCGGCCACATTCAAGGTCGTTATTCCACGGGGTTTTATTTTGCTTAAACCATAAGCTAGCAAAATTCTTATTACTCTTTAAAGTGAATAAAACCTCGGTGCCATCAACTAGCCATTGAACTGATTTAGGAGAACTTTTTTGCTCTTCAACCAGGTCAAAGTGGGTACAAAGCCAAGCGTGAACTTCACTGGCTTCAGCTTTTAATAGGTAAACTTCAATATCGGGGAAACGTTCGCTCATAATACTTTCTTTTGGCTCTGAGAAGGCTCAGTCATTGAGTCTGTAATGGATTCATCGGTCGGCGCTTTAATGCGCTCGCGGCTAGCGAAACGTAAGAAGCGTAATAGACTTAGGGATAAATAGCCCATTATAGCGGCTATTCCACCAAGAATCGCTAGTATAAAGCCAAATAAGACAATCAGTTCCTGCCCAAGAGAAGGCACTATGGTATTTTCCGAATATAGGATAATACCCATACCAAAGAAAAAGAAGACCGCGCCTAGGGTGAAAATCCAGACGTTCTCGGCTTGTTTATCCGCTCGAAGAAGCAACCACTGGTAGAGTTTCTGGTAGTGCTTGATAAAAATCACCTTTATTAATTTACTGAGCGAGTAAGACGTTAGCGGCATCCTTGGCGCTTATTTCAGCTTTCTCTGCTATCGGCATATGGCCGCATTAACAGTGTAGGCGCTTGAAGGATTTTAAGACACTGAACTATCCAAGTCCAAAGTGATTGTCTCAACATGTTAGTGTTAACACGTTTTTCTTAACCTAGTGGCCCCAATATCCATGCGAGATATTTTTATTGGCTAAATAAGAATTTATTATTATTTATGCGTTTTATTTTGCTCTTTTTTCAAAGATCATTCAAATTGTCATTAGGTTAAGTATAATAAGAATTATTCTTATTATACTTTGTATTGGAATTGTTCATATGGATGTGCAAAAAAATCATCAAGCCTTGCTGAAAACCGCTGGCTGTTCTCTTCTTGTCGGCACTTTGTTTTACCTACTATTTAGATCCCCTGTGCTAGGCCTTGCCCCATTCTTGACGACGAGTGTTATACAAGACCATGTATTACTAAGCGAGCTAGTGGGTTCGCTCCCTAGTGTTATCTTTATGCCGCTAATTATCTCTTTGACGCTGTTGCTGGTTTATTGGAAAAAGAAACTTTCTCAAACAATTGTAAATAAGGTGACTGTTAACTGGTTATTAATTGTTGTCTTTTTTGAAATCTGCCAAGGGCAACAGATGGGGGTATTAAGCCGTGGCACATTTTCTGTGTCGGATATTATCGCCGCCAGTATCGCCAGTTTAGTGACTGGTTTATTGCTGTCTAGGTACCTAGTAATAAGTAAGGCAAGTAGCACCAGTAATGAGATTAATATCTGGAAAAAAGCTTCTATCTTATTGTTGGGCAGCTTTGCCATTTTGGGATCTGCTTACGAGGATAACTACGTGAGTGACTGCGAAGGTGACAATAGTTATTACCTTTGCGTCAGTGAAGTGGTATTAGACCTTGATGAATTACGCTTAGAAATTCAACCAGACTATTCAGGTAATCAAGTATTAGAAAGATCTGGAAAAATATATCAACTAGATCAATGGTTGTTTGTCGTCGAAAAATATCGCGGCATTCACATCTTTGATATGAGTGACAAGTTGAATCCAATTCGCCAAGTATATCTTCCAATTGTCGGCGCTCTAAATTTAACAATTAAAGACGGAATACTCTATAGTTCGGCCTTCATCGACCTAGTGATTATAGATTTAAATGGACTGTTACAAAATGATGGCAGTGAACTATCTGTTGTTCGTCAAGAAGGTATTTTTCAATATCCAGAAGAAAGACAATTCTTCCCCGATGGATATTGGATGAATTATTATGATGAATACAATAGCACCATAAACATTGTTATTGGCTACAAAACAAAATCAGGGAAGGATATTTTATATGGGGATGAATATGATTTTAAAAATCAAGAATTTGATGCGAATGAAAGATCAATTAAAAAGGCTGAAGAAAATGAAAATAAGAATAAAAATGTTGAAGTCGATTTGGATGATGTTTTTGACTGTCTATTGTTTGGCGGGATGTGTTGAATCGACGGGTTCAGGAGATAGTATTTCTTCAACGGGAAGTGGTGGTTCAACTGCACGTTTTGTGATTCAAAATAATCATCTCATCGTAGTTGAAGACACTACGATACGCTCGTTTAATATTGATGATGCGATGAATCCACGGTTGGTAGATCAATCTATTACCACAGGGCCGCGCTTAGAAACGTTATTTCCTTATGCTGAAGATTTAGTATTAATCGGAACCAATCAAGGCGCAATCATCGTACAGATATCAGCAGATGGCTTTATTGAAGGATTATCATTTGCTTCACACTTTACCAGTCGTGATCCTGTGGTTGCCGCAGACAATATTATGTACGTCACGATTCGCCCAGAAGAAAACTCATTGGAAATGGGAGTGGTTGATGACTCTGGAGTCTTGTCCAATAGCGGTAGTAATCGTTTAATTGTATTCGATGTGACGGATGTCGGTAATCCCATTGAATTAGTACAAAAACGCATTGAAAATCCATCAGGTTTGTCGGTCTCGGGTGATCGGTTATTTGTCTGTTTTACTGGCGGCTTAAGAATATACGATGTAGCGGATCCGAGTGACCCACAAGTAATTACAGACTACGCTGACTTTCCTTGTAATGATGTGATTGCGGTTAATAGTGAAATATTGGCAACGGGGGATGATGGAATTCAGCTGTTGGACAATCAGCAAGATGTGATTTCATTATTAACGTCTATTCAAGTGGGAGATTAATCTGCGCATAGATCTTGTATAGAGGAAACAATAGCTAAGCTGCATAGCTATTGTTAATTGAAAGATTGTAGCTTAGTTATTATCAGGCTTAAGTTGCTTCAATAAACGGCTAGGTAAATTTTTAATGGTTAAGCTGTTTTCAGTTGGATCAAAACTAATATCAGTCCCTAAAGAAGCGGCAGCAAAACTCAGAGTCACTTCTTTATTTTTACCGCTGTAACGCAGATAATTCTTTAAGCTTTTACGATCTGGAATTAATTCAGTTTTAATCACAGCTTCACCGTGAGCTAACTCAGTCGATTGTTCGCTTGAGTCATTCATCGTTGACTCAGAACGTGGACGAACTTGGCGACGCTCACGTTTTTTCAACGCCACAAACTGTTCAAACTTTTCCGGTGCACTGCTATCCAATTGACCCGATAGCGTTTTAAACTCTACCACTTCGCCTTGCTTATCTTGCTCGACACAATACTCGATCACTTTAGTCTTGGTTTCAATCGACTCACTTTCCGATAATGTTTGCGCATACTCCTCAACGATGGACAAAAATTCTTGAGTCTCTTGTTCGGTGTCCAGAGTATCGATAAAACCGGCGAAATCGGAAAAGAGCTTTTGGATCGGCTTATCGCCACGGCCAAAGCTGAAAGTGAAATACTTCTCTTCGCTGCGCTTACCCTCTTCCTGTTCTTTTTTCAGTGCAGTGATATCGATGCAAAGACCAAATCCAGTATTAGAGAAGTCGAGAATACGGCTTTCGCTTAACTGCATATCGGAGGTTAAGCAAATATTGCTTTTTTCACGCAGGTGGAAGATATAAAGCTTATCGGTATCCGCCAGTTCTTCAGTCGCAAAGGCTAGATAGCCGTCTATTTCAAGCTCGGTATTATCCATCATGTCGGCAAACTGTTCGCTGATCTTCTTCGTCCACGATAAGAAGCTCTGCTGATCGTTTAGCCAGTTTAAGGTTAAACCCTTAAATTGGGTTACCTCAGGGTTGAAACAGCCATAGCGCTTGCTTGCACGCTGTACAAAGATCCCTTTCAGTTGGCTCATCACCAAATGACAATAATCATCTACCTCAGCTTCATTGGCGGTAGCCGTAACCATAGCCGCAGGCTTTTGTGCTTCTTTATTGATCTGATGAGTAACGAAGTGAGTAACAGGCATGACATTTCCGCTGACGATAGATGATGAAATTTTAGCGCAATTATTCTACCACCTTGCTCGTTGGCCAGCGACCAGTGATTAGTTATCAAATCAAATTTGAGTTAAATCCAAGACTACTAACTAAAGCATCAAAAAACGCTCATTTAGTGGATTAATTGACGCTACCGGACGCACTAAATAAGCATGAGATACCCACAAAATGGCCAAAAATGGACAAATTATAAATTACTAACAAGTTCTGTGTATAACTCTGTGTGTAATATAAATATAACTGCTTTCAGCCCCCGTTTCATCAGGGGGTAAGTCAGATTGTACGTTTTTTAACCAGCGGTGCGAAATCGCTGCAGCCCAGTGAAGTCAAGGCTTTTGCGGGTAATTATAGAAATAATTATTGGTCAAATTACGCACTGAAAATAAATCAAAAAAAGTGCATAGCAAGTCTTGATTTTAAATAAATTCACATTTATTTGCACACTTATAAAAATCTTACCCACAGATTGTGTGGATAACCATGGGTATAAGTTGCTTAAAACTAGAGTGGAACGCGAGTACGTCTATGGCTAGGTCAAAATGATGTTTTTTTGAACAATGACTAGGCAAGCACTGAGACTAAAAACGCCAAAGTGTAAGTTTATTGACAAGACAAAGACGCGCTTGAAACCCATACTGTTTATCTATACAGTTGATGAATGAAATTGTATATCGCCGAAAAACCCAGTCTTGGTCGTGCCATTGCCGACGCTTTAGCCAGCTTAAATGGAGGCCAGTCCCTACGTAAGCAGCAAGGTTATATCGAGCTGGGAAATGGTGATGTCGTGAGCTGGTGTATCGGCCACTTATTAGAGCAAGCTGAGCCTGATGCTTATGATCCCGCCTTTAAATCATGGAAATTAGAACACTTACCGATAGTTCCCCAAGAATGGCAATTAAAAGCCAAGAGCCAAACTCGGTCTCAGCTAACGGTACTGCGTAAACTGGTGAAGCAGGCCGATCAACTAGTTCATGCCGGTGACCCCGACCGCGAAGGCCAGCTATTAGTCGATGAAGTCCTCAGTCACCTTAAAATAAGTGCTCATAAGAGGAAGACTACTCAGCGTTGTCTCATCAGTGATTTAAACCTGCCGGCGGTTAAGCGTGCTTTAGCCAACTTACGCAGTAATCAAGAATTTGTCCCGCTATCGGTATCAGCATTATCGCGATCAAGGGCCGATTGGTTATATGGCATGAATATGACACGTGCCTATACCTTACAAGGGCAGAAAGCGGGTTATAAAGGAGTACTATCGGTAGGTCGGGTGCAGACGCCGTTATTAGGCTTAGTGGTTAAGCGTGATGAGGAAATTGAAAACTTCGTTAGTCGCGACTTTTATCAGGTAGAAGCGCGTTTAGTCAATTCGGCTAATGAATCCTTTTTAGTGAAATGGCAACCGAGCGAAGCCTGTAAACCTTACCAAGATGAAGAAGGGCGAGTATTACATAAGCCGTTGGTAGAAAACGTGTGCCAGCGTATTCAGCAGCAGCCCGCGGAAATAACCAAGCTGGAGCAAAAAGACAAGCAACAACCCGCGCCCCTACCGTTTAACTTATCGACACTACAAATTGAAGCGGCGAAAGCCTTTGGTATGAGTGCGCAACAAGTGCTCGATACTTGCCAAAGCTTATATGAGCGTCATCAGCTAATAACTTATCCTCGCTCCGATAGTCGCTACCTTCCTAATGAACAACATGGTTTAGCGCCAAATGTGATTCAGGCGATTGCTCAGAACTGCACGCCGTTAAAGCAATATGCTGAATCGGCGCAACCAAGTTTAAAAAGTAAAGCCTGGAACGACAGTAAAGTAGAAGCACACCATGCTATTGTGCCCAGTGAAAAATCGATCTCGAGCTCTCAGTTTGAAAAACTCAATCAGTTCGAGCAGAAAATCTATCGCCACATAGCCCGCCAATATTTAATGCAGTTTTTTCCCGCTTACCAGTATGCGGAAACGAAAGTGGAAGCGAACATTGCTGGGGGGCATTTTAAAACTCAAGCCAAGCAACCCTTAAAACAAGGTTGGAAGGTTCTGTACGGCAAGAATAACGACGCAAATAATAAAGGCGAAAATAATAAAGGCGAAAATAATAAAGGCGAAAATAATAAAGGCGAAAATAATAAAGGCGTGAAAAATAAGAGTGGGACAAAAGATGATAATCAGCAAATCTTACCGCCGATAAATTTAGACCCCAAAGATAAGCAATACGGCAAACATGCTTGGTTATGCGATGCCGCTAACCTGATAGAAAAACAAACGACTCCTCCCGAGTATTTTAATGATGGAACCTTACTCGCGGCAATGACGGGTATTGCCCGTTATGTGACGAATCCAGAAGTTCGGAAAACCTTGAAAGAAACAGATGGTCTAGGCACAGAGGCAACTCGGGCGGGAATTATTGAGTTGTTATTTAAGCGTAACTTTTTACAGCGTAGTGGTAAACAAATTCGCAGTACCGAAATAGGACGCGGTTTAATTAATAGCTTACCCGAGTCGGCGATTACCCCAGACATGACTGCATTATGGGAGCAGCAACTGAATGCGATCAGCATTAAAGAACTGAACTATCAAGGTTTCATGCAGCCGCTCAATCAGCACTTAAACCAGCTTATTGAACAGGCCAAGCAGCATATACCTACTGGCTTGCAAGCTTTGAGTGGCCAAGGGCAGGGCTTTAAAAGAAAGGGTGCTAGTAGAAAAACGGCGAGTAAAAAAATAGGGACGAAAAAAACAAGCGCTAAAAAGTACAGCAAAAAGACAAAAGCTAATTAACCACAGAGCGCAGCGCTCTGTGTCCTCTGTGGTTAATTCCTCTTTAGCTCTTTTTCTTAGAACGCAAAGCCGAACAAATAGCCAAAACAATCAGTACAGCAAAAACTAACTGGCTTACTTCAAATACTTCAGTCAAAAATAATACGGCGAATAATAGCGTAAAAAATGGCTGTAATAATTGAATCTGGCTAATACGTCCTGCACCCACTTCCGCCATTGCTTGATACCAAAAACGGAAACCCCACCATTGGCTGATCACTGCTAAATAAAGTAAGCCCGCAATTGAAACCCAAAGTTCATGTTGCTGATCAGGGTTATTAAATGCTCGAGTGATATTACCTATAAAAGCTTCGTTCCCTGCGTAATAGCCAATGCTGATCGATGAGAGTGGTAAATACAAAACCAACATCCAGCAGATGGTTTGCCAGCCTCCAATTTGCTTCGCTGCTTTAGCGCCGGCGCTATAACCTAGACCACCAAACATCAAGACTAAAAATAAAATCCCAAACGTTTGCAAGTTCCAACCTGAAGATGAGGCGCCATTTAAGAAATAAGCCAGTAATAACAGTCCACCGAAGCCGGAGGAAATCCAAAACCTTAGGCCATTTCGCTCTTTCATAATCACCACCGCAAATATGCTGGTCATTAATGGTAAGCCCGCCAGTACTACCCCCATATTAGCCGCCGATAAATTGATCAGGCTGTAGCTTAATAAGTAAGGAAAACCAACCACTACCCCTGTTCCTGCCAACAACAACCAAGCCAGCGTTTTTTTATCCGGTAGCGACCAGCCGTTTGCAATGATAACGATTAGGGCTAGTAGTCCGGCAATAAACGCGCGTGAACTGGCGATTAATTCAGGGTTAAAAAAAGGCAGTGCCAGTTTCGTCATCGGAACTGTCATCGCGAATAGAACCACCGCGAATAAACCTTTAGCCGCACCTGATAAATTAGCGGCCTGGCTAGGTAGGGTATCTGATGTCTTGTTGTCTACATTACTAGATGAAATGGGCTCTAGTTCATAATTGGCGGTAGTCATAATATTCACGCTCAAACAGTATTAATAAAAGGTGCTAATAAAAGGTCTTTTAGAAGACGAAGCTATTGTGTCTGAAAGCGAATTAAGTACAGAGAGGCAAGCATGTGATTAGAAAGCAGTACAGTTTGGTTAATGCTGCAACTGTACTGGTCTTAAGATGAGTAACTGTACTGTATTGCAGTACAGTTAAGCTGGTAGCATACTGTTATTAACGACCCACGGGATTTTCAAATGAGTAATTTGCCAAATACTGCAGTGACGACCTTGTACCGCCAAGTGGCGGCAGACCTTGCGAGTGATATTGAGCAGGGAGTTTATCTTGCGGAACAAAAGATTCCCAGTGTGCGCAAGCTCAGCAAACAGCTGCAAGTAAGCATCTCGACCATCAATCAAGCTTATGCGTTATTAGAAGATCAAGGCTTGATTCGAGCGAAGCCGCAAGCGGGTTACTTTGTACGTAAGGGGGTGAATGATGAGCCTGTTGCGCCGCCACTATCTCAAGGTGGGCAACCGAAAGCGGTGACAAAGACAGAACTGATTAATCATATTTTAGAAAATGTTAATGAAAAAAGTAGCGTAGATTTAGGCTGTGCGATTCCAGATCATTCTTTCTTGCCGTATCGTTCCTTGCAAACCCATATGCAAAAAGTCACACGTTTTAATATGGAAGAAGTCTTTAATTATCAGTTCTCTCCTGGGTTAGAAAGTTTACGTATTCAAATTGCGTTACGCATGCGGGATGTTGGTTTGCGCTGTCATGCCGATGATATCGTGATAACTCAAGGCTGTTCAGAGGCTTTGCATTTGTGTTTAAGCAGTGCGACTCAGCGTGGTGATATTATTGCGGTAGAGTCCCCTTGTTATTATGGTTTTTTGCAAATGGCAAAGCTACGGGGTTTAAAGGTTATAGAAATTCCAACTGACCCTACCCATGGTATTAGTACCGATGCCTTAAAATTAGCGCTGGAGCAATGGCCGATTAAAGCGGTGATGGTCACCAGTCGTTATAGTAACCCTACCGGCGGCAGTATTAGCAGTGAAAAACAAAAGCAACTGGTTGCATTAGCGCGACAATTTGATTGCCAAATTATCGAAGATGATATTTATGGTGAAATGCCGCTAGAAAATAATATGGGTCTTAAAGGCAGTAAAGAAGCTATCAGTACGGTGATAAAAACCCATGATGTCGATGATCGCGTAATGTATTGCTCATCGTATTCAAAAACCGTCGGTCCTGGGTTACGCATTGGCTGGTGTATACCGGGGCGTAATAAAGAAAGCGTCATACAAGCGCAAAGATTCAGTACCATGGCGACCAGCAGTCTGCCGCAATTGACCATGGCTTCGTATTTGCAAAATGGCCATTACGATAAACACTTACGAAGTTTACGCCAGAGGGTGACAGAAAATATTAAATTATTTTCTCAAACCGTGCAGTTGTACTTTCCTAAGAATACTCGTTTATCAATTCCTAGCGGGGGGTTTATCTTATGGATCTGCTTACCAGAAAATGTCAGTTCGATTGAATTATTACATCGAGCTCAGGCCGAATCTATTTCGATTATCCCAGGGGATATTTTTTCCAATAGCGATCAATTTAAAAATTACATTCGTTTAAATTGTGCCACTCCGTGGAATGATGCCGTAAAGCAAGCGATAGCTAGGTTAGGAGAATTAGCAGAAGAACTTCATGCTGCAAGCGATTAATTACATGCATAACTAATATTTGAATAAAGAGCTTTTATTCAAATGGAAAGCTGCCTGTTTGATTGGCGGTTACAGCCGCATTTTGTTCAGCAATAAAAATAATCGCTTCATCGGCAAGGGCGGTATCGTCATCGGCCATACAGGTTAAAGCAATTGTGTAATTTCCTGCGGTTAAAAATCCGATTTTATAATCGAAGCTATCACTGATTAAACTGCTAGTAACAGGAGGATTGTCAGAACCTTCATCGTCAACCACCGCGTCATGATTCTCGTAAGCATAAACGGCCATGCTGGCTTCAGCATCACATAAAGTACCATTAACGCTGCCTTGAATATGGCCAACTTCAATATTATTTACCAACCTCATAGTTGGACGTAATTTGTAGGTCAAATTATTAGCAGAACCTGAAACGGTTATCGATTTACGTACATCAAAATCTAGGGTGAAGTTCGCATTGGTATTACTCGGTAGGGTGAAACCACTCACCAGTTTAAAACCTGTTTGATCGCCGCTTGGAATGGTTAATAGAATTTCTCCGCCATCGGCTTCTAATACGATTGAAGCGCTATCGACAATCAATCGAAGCCATTGATACTCACCCGCGGGAAGCTCTTCATCCGTAAATAGAGTTTCTGATTGGCTGCCTTGTAAGGATAATAAGTTAATCGTACGTGCTGGGAAGGTGAAGCTAGGGTTGTCACTATTTGATTTCAGTTCGACACCGCTTACGGTTAAATTCACCTGCTCGGCAAAGTCGATTGCGCCATCGGTTAATGCTAAAGAGAGGCGGCTGGAATTATCAGTATTATTCTCAGAGAAACATCCTGAGAGTAAGCAAGCAATAAAGGATGAGGTTAAAAATGAACTTTTCATCGGGCTGGCCATGCTAGTCTTTTACTAAATATAGCTGTTTGCCCAGAGAATAATGAGAGTGTGGGAGTTTATACAAGAAAGACACTGCTAGTCGTAATCTATGACTAGCAGCAGATAGGTATAAAGAGTGAGAAGATTGCTTAGTCGATATCAACTAACAACTAAATAGCTTTCAATGGCATATAAATATCGGTGATTAATTCCGTCGGTGGAACTTCTCTGGGGTTATTTAAATACTCTTCAAACGCGGGTTGATCAGCGACTTCACGGCCAGAATTATTAAGCCATTCACCGTATAACCATTGATAAGCGCTGCGCATGTTGGAGTAAGGGCCGACATGACGTAATACCGCATACTCGCCACGGAGAATCGATTTTTTCTCGATGCCAGAATCTAACTCAATCGTTTGCATATTAGGCAGTGCGACACAGGCGGCACTTTGCAATTCACTTTCAGCTACGGCATCCGGATTACTATAATAAATGCCTACCGAACGTAATTGTGGGCCGATGAGGCCGCGCATTCCCAACCAACCAAAAAGCTTTTCAAAGGCATTACCAATCTCCATATAAGAGCCGGTATGCGGCATGGCAAATAAATCAAAGGTATCTACCTGTTTAATCGTGACTTCCATCATTTCAGTTGTCCTATTTTCATTCTGCTTATCTTCATCAGTAGCATGAGGAAAAGCATACTTATTAAATAAAGTATGACTGCCTTGACTGCGAAATTTCGCTGGCGGCATACCATAGGTTTCACTGAATGCTCGATTGAAGGACTGCAAGCGGCTATAACCAGAAGTACCAGCGATGACATCAATAGATGCCTGGCTATTGGCTAACTGGCCGGCAGCGCGCTGTAAACGTAGACGCTTGACCGTTGTCGCTAAAGTTTCTCCACATAGACCACGATAAATACGGTGCCAATGATACGGAGAAACGCAGGCAATCTCTGCCAGCGTATCAAGATCCATTTTCTCATCCATATGATCATAGATATAATCGATCACTTTATGAAAACGTGTCTGATCCAGATGCATTTGAGTCACCGAGCGACCGCTAGAGCGAGCAGTCGAACGACAAGTAGAGTGAGGCGCCATGTTTGATCCATCAATGAATTATTCAGTGTGTATCAAAACATAGCATGGAGGCTTTTAACAAATCTTGCGGACTTGAAGCTATAAGCAACT
>Ga0209396_1005503_pt1 | contig 11930 bp, 7 predicted proteins | sample GOMGulsemesocosm_6_FD_184638 | JGI IMG/M metagenome (GOLD analysis project Ga0209396, IMG submission 184638) | Methane-oxidizing microbial communities from mesocosms in the Gulf of Mexico - GOM8C Gulf of Mexico (SPAdes) (version 2) | ecosystem: Environmental > Aquatic > Marine > Cold seeps...
TTGGATTCTCTGCTAAGCTGGATCATTTCTAGCGTGATTGGATAGGGAGAGCAACGATGGCGATGCGCTGGTATGTAGTTCATGCCTATTCAGGTTATGAAAAACGAGTGATGAACTCGTTAAAAGAACAAATTGAATTAACAAGCATGCAAGACAGCTTTGGTGAGATATTGGTTCCCACCGAAGAAGTGATTGAAATGCGCGACGGCAAAAAACGCAGGAGTGAGCGCAAGTTCTATCCTGGTTATGTGCTGGTCGAAATGGAGTTGAATGATGCCAGCTGGCACTTAGTGAAGGATACTTCTCGGGTGTTGGGTTTTATTGGTGGCACTAAATCTAAGCCGGCTCCTATTACTAAAAAAGAAGCCGAGGCAATCTTACAGCGTATTGAAGATGGCGCCGATGGCCAGCCTACTCATAAGACAGTTTACGAGCCGGGCGAACTTGTTCGTGTTATCGATGGTCCGTTTGCCGACTTTAATGGTGTGGTTGAAACCGTTGATTACGCTAAGAACCGTTTGAAAGTGGCGGTTACTATTTTCGGGCGATCCACCCCGGTTGAACTTGAGTTCACCCAAGTGGAGAAGGCAGCCTAATCGATTTTTCGTTAGGTGAGAATGGTGTTTCATACCGGTCGAGCTATTAGTTTGGCAAAAATGAAAAAGTGACCTAACCAATTTTTTGGTGGGTCTATTCGGGAAGCCGCAAGGCGCTATACCCACATAAAGAGGTTATTATGGCTAAGCAAGTAACAGCTTACATCAAACTGCAAGTGCAGGCTGGTAAAGCAAACCCAAGTCCCCCAGTTGGTCCTGCACTAGGTCAACACGGTCTTAACATCATGGAATTCTGTAAGGCGTTTAACGCGGCTACACAGAAAATGGAAGGTCCAATTCCAGTTGTTATCTCTGTATACAGCGACCGTAGCTTCACCTTCGAAACCAAAACGCCACCAGCGTCTTTCTTGCTAAAGAAAGCGGCAGGTCTTAAGAGTGGTTCTGGTCGTCCAAACACCGATAAAGTGGGCAAGGTTAACCGTGCTCAACTAGAAGAAATCGCCACTATCAAAATGCCTGATCTGACGGCTGCTGATATGGATGCTGCGGTTCGTACCATCGCGGGTTCTGCTCGTTCCATGGGTCTAGATACAGAAGGTGTTGTGTAATGGCTAAGCTAAGCAAGCGCGTTAAAGCGTCCCGCGCAAAAGTTGACGTATTAAAGACTTATTCTCTTACTGAAGCGGTAGCAATCTTGAAAGAGACTGCCACTGTTAAGTTTTCTGAGTCTGTAGATGTTGCAATCAATCTTGGTATTGATGCACGTAAATCAGACCAGAACGTTCGTGGTGCTACTGTACTGCCTAACGGTACTGGTAAAACTGTACGTGTTGCTGTATTTACACAAGGCGCTAATGCTGAAAAAGCAAAAGAAGCCGGTGCAGACGTAGTAGGTATGGAAGACTTGATGGCACAAATGAAAGGCGGCGACCTGGACTTTGGCGTGGTTATTGCCTCTCCAGATGCCATGCGTATTGTTGGTCAGTTAGGTCAAATTCTTGGCCCACGTGGCCTTATGCCTAACCCTAAAGTGGGTACCGTAACGCCAGACGTTGCCACAGCGGTTAAAAACGCTAAAGCGGGCCAGGTTCGTTACCGTAACGACAAAAACGGCATTATTCACTGCTCTCTAGGTAAAGTTGAATTTGATGAGAAAGCCATCACTGAAAACTTGGCAGCTCTTGTAGTTGACCTTAAGAAAGCAAAACCAGCTAATGCCAAGGGTGTATTCCTTAAGAAAGCGACCCTATCTAGTACTATGGGTCCTGGTATTACTGTTGATTTATCTGGTATCGACGCGGTTTAAGTTACTCTTAAACTTCAAAGAACCGGAAACAAGAACTTTGGGGTCTTGCTTCATTTTGTTAAATGAGCAGGACTGTCAAAGACCGTAGGTGCTAAGCAGTTAAGTGGCTTTATGAGTCAGCATTCTAACTGTATAGCTTAATTTCCTGCGCAGATGGTGTGTCCCCATTCAGAATTTTATAGTACTGAATTAAGTCACACCTAACTTGCTCTTTTGAGCACTAACCACAACTTGTAGGAGTTGAACGTGGCTTTAGATCTGAACGGTAAAAAAGCGATCGTTGCTGAGGTTCAGGAAGCTGCTTCGAACGCTCTATCTGCAGTTGTCGCGGATGCCCGCGGCGTAACTGTTGGAGCGATGACAGCTCTTCGTAAAGAGGCTCGTGAAAACGGCGTCTGGATGAAGGTTGTTCGTAATACTCTAGCTAAGCGCGCTATCGAAGGTACAACAGTCGAGTGTCTATCTGACTCTCTAACTGGACCAAGCTTGATTGCATTTTCTACTGAGCACCCAGGTGCTGCAGCGCGAATCTTCCGAGATTTCGCCAAAGGAAATGATGCATTCGAACTTAAAGTAGCCGCTTTCGAAGGTGAAGTTGTTGACGTTAATATGCTGGCTGTATTGCCAACATACGACGAAGCAATCGCCAAGCTAATGTGTGTTATGAAAGAAGCATCTGCCGGCAAATTGGTACGTACCATTGCTGCGATCCGTGATCAGAAAGAAGAAGCAGCAGCTTAATTTAGTTATTAAGTGTGTGTTTCCTTTTTTTAAAGAATTAAACGGGCTTTGTGCCCCATAAGTTAGGTAATTAAAAATGGCTATCTCTCAAGAAGATATTCTAAACGCTGTTGCTGAAATGTCTGTAACTGACGTTGTTGCTTTGATCGAAGCAATGGAAGAAAAATTCGGCGTAACTGCAGTTGTTGCTGCTGGTCCTGCTGCTGGTGGCGATGCTGCTGGTGGTGCTGCTGAGCAAACTGAGTTCGACGTTGTTCTTACTGCTATCGGTGAGAAGAAAGTTGCAGTAATCAAAGCCGTTCGTGAAGCGACTGGCCTTGGTCTTAAAGAAGCTAAAGGCATCGTTGACGGCGTACCAACTGCTGTTAAAGAAGGCGCGTCTAAAGACGAAGCTGAAGAGCTTAAAGGCAAGCTTGAAGCTGCCGGTGCATCTGTTGAACTTAAGTAATCTTAAGTTACATACTTGCATTGCTTAAAGTGAGGCGCTAAGTTATTTAGTTGCACACTGGGCTGGTGGACGTTTGTCTGCCGGCCTTTTTCCGTTCTTGTTGGAATTGTCTGTTGTTTAGCGGTGGCAATTACACAGAATGTTGACTTGTTGAAGTCATACGCGGGACTTGTCCCATTACGGATCTTTATAAAGATCTTAGTCTAGGTGATACAGCTGGGGATTGCTGATGGCGTACTCGTACACACAGAAAAAACGAATCCGTAAGGATTTTGGCAAGTTGCCGAGGGTGATGGATATTCCATACCTTCTTGCGATTCAATTAGATTCATATCGTAATTATCTGCAATCAGATAAGGCGGTAGAAGCCCGTACAGACGTCGGTCTGCATGCGGCATTTAAGTCTGTTTTTCCCATTGTTAGTTACAGTGGAAGTGCAGCCCTCGAGTACGTGAGCTACCGCTTAGGTATCCCTGTATTTGATGAAAAAGAATGTATGTCTCGTGGCGTGACCTTTGCGGCACCCTTGCGAGTTAAAGTGCGTCTGATCATTTATGATAAAGATTCATCCAATAAAGCTATTAAAGATATTAAAGAACAAGAAGTCTACATGGGTGAAATGCCTCTGATGACCGACAACGGTACCTTTATCATTAACGGTACCGAGCGTGTAATCGTATCTCAATTACACCGTTCTCCTGGCGTGTTCTTCGATCACGACAAAGGCAAGACGCACTCTTCGGGTAAGTTGTTATATAACGCCCGTGTTATTCCTTACCGTGGTTCTTGGTTGGATTTCGAATTCGATCCTAAAGACATGGTATACGCGCGTATTGACCGTCGTCGTAAATTGCCAGCTACTATTTTGTTGCGTGCTCTAGGATTAGAGACGGGCGAAATTTTAGAGATGTTCTTCGATAACGATAAATTTGAATTCGATGGTGAAAGCATTCGCCTTGAGTTGATTCCTGAGCGTCTACGTGGCGAAACCGCCTTGTTTGACATTAAGGATTCAAAAGGCAAGGTCATCGTTGAAGAGAGCCGTCGTATTACTGCTCGTCACATCCGTCAGATGGAAAAAGACGGCATGGTCAACTTGGAAGTTCCTACCGATTACATCTTCGGTAAAGTTGTGGCCAAAGACGTGGTTGACCCATCTACTGGTGAGTTGATTGCCGAGTGTAACGCGCAAATTGATGTTGAAATTTTGGAAGCCATGAACGCTGCCGGCATCAAGGAAATTGAAACTATCTACAGTAACGAGTTGGATTGTGGTGCATACATCAGTGACACACTGCGCATCGATCCTTCCCGCACTCGTCTGGAAGCTCTGGTAGAAATTTACCGCATGATGCGCCCTGGTGAGCCACCAACCAAAGAATCTGCCGAAGGTTTGTTTGAGAACCTGTTCTTCAGTGATGAACGTTATGACTTGTCAGGCGTAGGTCGTATGAAGTTTAACCGTCGTATCGGTCGTGAAGAGATTTTGGGTTCAGGTACCCTGGATAACTCCGACATCATTGCCGTGGTTAAAGAGCTAATTAATATCCGTAACGGTAAGGGTGATGTTGATGATATCGATCACCTGGGTAACCGTCGTATTCGCTCTGTGGGCGAAATGGCCGAAAACCAATTCCGTGTAGGTCTGGTACGTGTTGAGCGTGCGGTACGTGAGCGTCTGTCAATGGCTGAATCTGAAGGTCTTATGCCTCAGGATTTGATCAACGCCAAGCCGGTTGCTGCTGCCATTAAAGAGTTCTTTGGCTCTTCGCAATTGTCTCAGTTCATGGATCAAAACAATCCATTGTCTGAAGTAACACACAAGCGTCGTATCTCAGCGTTAGGCCCAGGTGGTTTAACCCGTGAACGGGCCGGTTTTGAAGTGCGAGATGTACACGCAACCCATTACGGTCGTGTATGTCCAATCGAGACGCCAGAAGGTCCAAACATTGGTTTGATCAACTCATTGTCTACTTACGCTCGCACCAACAGCTACGGTTTCCTTGAAACTCCGTATCGTGCTGTGGTTGACGGCGTAGTAACCGACGATGTTCGTTATGTATCTGCCATCGACGAAGCGGACCAGGTGGTGGCACAAGCCTCTGCACCTCGTGATGCTAATGGCCGTCTAACCGAAGAGCTGGTAAGTGTTCGTCACAAGAACGACTTTACGGTAACTGCCCCTGAAAACGTAACCATGATGGATGTATCTCCTCAACAGGTTATCTCGGTGGCGGCATCGCTTATCCCGTTCCTTGAGCACGATGATGCTAACCGAGCCTTGATGGGTTCGAACATGCAGCGTCAAGCCGTTCCAACGCTAATCGCGCAAGCGCCATTAGTAGGAACCGGTATTGAAATGAACGTGGCCCGTGACTCGGGTGTATGTGTAGTTGCCAAACGTGGTGGTGTCATCGATTCAGTTGATGCATCTCGAATCGTGGTTCGTGTAAGCGATGAAGAAACCTCAGCCGGTGATGCAGGTGTGGATATCTACAACCTGACTAAATACACACGTTCTAACCAGAACACCTGTATTAACCAGAAGCCTTTGGTTCGTAAGGGCGACGCGGTTGTTCGTGGCGACATCATGGCCGACGGTCCGTCTATCGATATAGGTGAGCTGGCTCTGGGTCAAAACATGCGCATCGCGTTCATGCCCTGGAACGGTTACAACTACGAAGATTCCATCTTGTTGTCCGAAAAAGTGGCACAAGAAAATCGTCTAACCACTATCCACATTCAGGAACTAACCTGTGTGGCTCGTGATACCAAGCTGGGTTCGGAAGAAATTTCTGCCGATATTCCTAACGTGGGTGAATCTGCACTAAGCAAGCTGGATGAGTCCGGTATTGTTTACATAGGTGCCGAAGTACAAGCCGGTGATATTCTGGTTGGTAAGGTAACGCCTAAGGGCGAAACCCAACTGACGCCAGAAGAGAAATTACTGCGCGCTATCTTTGGTGAAAAAGCCTCTGACGTGAAAGATACTTCTTTACGCGTTAAGACCGGCACTAAAGGTACTATCATCGACGTACAGGTATTTACCCGTGACGGCGTTGAGAAAGACCAGCGTTCTCTTGATATCGAAAAAACTCAGCTTGATCAGGTTCGTAAGGACTTGAACGAAGAGCTTCGAATCGTAGAAATTGCGACGTTTGAGCGTCTAACACGTAGCCTGATTGGTAAAACTGTTGCCGTTGCACCTGGTTTGTCTAAAGGCGAAGTCTTAACAGAAGACTACCTGGCCGCTCTTGATTACAAAGAATGGTTCAAGATTCGTCCGCAAGACGAAGCATCCGGTGAATTGCTGGATCGTGCCGAAGAAGCCTTGGCAGAGCGTAGCAAAGAACTTGACGAGAAGTTCGAAGACAAGCGTAAGAAGCTACAAACTGGCGATGATCTGGCGCCTGGCGTACTGAAAATTGTTAAGGTTTACCTGGCCATCAAACGTACTATCCAGCCTGGTGATAAGATGGCGGGTCGTCACGGTAACAAGGGTGTTATCTCGGCGGTTATGCCGGTCGAAGACATGCCTTACGATGAGAAAGGCACACCGGTTGATATCGTATTGAATCCGCTGGGTGTACCGTCTCGAATGAACGTAGGTCAGATCCTTGAGACTCACCTGGGTATGGCGGCAAAAGGATTGGGCGAGAAAATCGACCTGATGCTTAAGCAGCAAAAAGCCGTAACCGATATCCGTGACTTCCTGGCCAAGATCTATAACCACAGTGACGAAGTGAAACAGGAAGCGCTAGATACTTTCTCTGACACTGAAATCCTGGAATTGGCCGGCAACCTGCGTACTGGTGTTCCCATGGGAACTCAAGCGTTTGACGGTGCCAAAGAATCTGAAGTGAAAGCCATGCTACGTTTGGCAGACCTTCCAGACTCGGGTCAGGTTACGCTGTTTGACGGCCGCACCGGTGATCAATTTGATCGTCCTGTGACCGTGGGTTACATGTACATGCTGAAATTGAACCACCTGGTAGACGATAAGATGCACGCTCGTTCTACTGGTTCATACAGCTTGGTAACTCAGCAGCCGCTAGGTGGTAAAGCCCAGTTCGGTGGTCAGCGCTTCGGTGAGATGGAAGTATGGGCACTGGAAGCATACGGTGCTGCTTACACCTTGCAGGAAATGCTAACCGTTAAATCCGATGACGTTACCGGTCGTACTAAGATGTATAAAAACATCGTGGACGGTGATCATCGTATGGAACCTGGTATGCCAGAGTCCTTTAACGTATTGGTTAAAGAAATTCGTTCTTTGGGTATCGATATTACCCTTGAGAACGATTAAGACTCTGATCCTATTGAGCGGGCTTCGGCCCGCCATTATTAATTCCGCTAGGAGCTAAAGGCATATGAAAGACTTACTCAATTTGCTTCGCAAAGAGTCTCAAGCCGAAGAATTCGACAGCATTCGAATTGGCTTGGCATCACCAGAGATGATCCGTTCGTGGTCATTTGGTGAAGTTAAAAAACCAGAAACAATTAACTACCGTACGTTCAAGCCTGAACGTGACGGTTTATTCTGTTCACGTATTTTTGGTCCTATTAAGGATTACGAATGCCTGTGCGGAAAGTACAAGCGTCTGAAACACCGTGGTGTTATCTGTGAAAAGTGTGGCGTTGAAGTAACGCTGGCTAAAGTTCGTCGTGAACGTATGGGTCACATCGAACTGGCTTCTCCAGTTGCTCACATTTGGTTCTTAAAGTCTTTGCCAAGCCGTATTGGTTTGATGCTAGACATGACCTTACGTGACATTGAACGCATCCTTTATTACGAATCCTTTGTAGTGATCGAGCCTGGCATGACCACCTTGGAAAAAGGCCAGTTGCTAAACGACGAACAATACTTCGAAGCTATCGAAGAGTTTGGAGATGAATTCGACGCCAAGATGGGTGCCGAGGCGATCCAGGGTCTGTTGATGGATATCGATTTGGCTGCAGAGTGCGAAGACTTGCGTGAGCAAATCCCAGCTACCAATTCTGAGACCAAACTTAAGAAAATTTCCAAGCGTTTAAAGCTGATGGAAGCGTTTCATAAGTCCGGTAACGATCCCAAGTGGATGATCATGACAGTATTGCCAATACTGCCACCTGATCTACGCCCGCTGGTTCCACTAGATGGTGGTCGTTTTGCTACTTCCGATTTGAACGATTTATACCGTCGTGTAATCAACCGTAACAACCGTCTTAAGCGTTTATTAGAGCTTAACGCGCCTGACATCATCGTACGTAACGAAAAACGTATGTTGCAGGAATCTGTTGATGCGTTATTAGATAACGGTCGTCGTGGTCGTGCCATTACGGGTTCTAACAAGCGTCCGCTTAAATCTCTTGCAGACATGATCAAGGGTAAGCAGGGTCGTTTCCGTCAGAACTTGCTAGGTAAGCGTGTTGATTACTCTGGTCGTTCGGTTATCACCGTAGGTCCATACCTGCGTCTACACCAGTGTGGTCTTCCTAAGAAGATGGCACTTGAATTATTTAAGCCTTTTATCTTCTGCAAGCTTGAGCACCGTGGCCTAGCCACCACCATCAAAGCCGCCAAGAAGATGGTTGAGCGCGAAGAAGCGGTAGTTTGGGATATTCTTGCGGAAGTTATCCGTGAACACCCCATCATGCTTAACCGTGCACCCACACTTCACCGTTTGGGTATTCAGGCATTTGAGCCATTGCTAATTGAAGGCAAGGCGATTCAACTACACCCATTGGTGTGTGCGGCCTTTAACGCCGACTTCGATGGTGACCAAATGGCGGTACACGTGCCTTTGACCACCGAAGCTCAGCTGGAAGCCCGTGCGTTGATGATGTCTACCAACAACGTACTATCTCCTGCCAACGGTGATCCAATCATCGTACCTTCCCAGGATGTGGTATTGGGTCTTTATTACATGACCCGTGACCGTATTAACGCCAAAGGCGAAGGTTCAATCCTTTCCGATCTAGCCGAAGTAAATCGTGCTTACCGTTCGGGCCAGGTTGAATTACACGCCAAGGTTAAAGTGCGTATTACCGAGACCGTAATTGATCTCGACGGTAACCAAGAGACTACTACCAAGGTAGTGGACACCACTATCGGTCGTGCCATCTTGTTTGGTATCGCGCCAAAAGGTTTGCCGTTTGAAGCCTTTAACCAGCCCATGAAGAAGAAAGCCATCTCTTCGCTATTGGATATGGCTTATCGTTTTTGTGGTCTAAAAGACACGGTAATGTTCGCCGACCAAATCATGTATACCGGTTTCTCTTATGCAACCAAGTCTGGTGCCTCTATCGGCATTAATGACTTTGTTATTCCTGACGAAAAAGCCACTATATTGGCCAGCTCTGAAGCTCAGGTGAAAGAAATTGAAGACCAGTTTGCTTCGGGTTTAGTAACCCAGGGCGAAAAATACAACAAGGTTGTGGATATTTGGTCTCGTGCCAATGAACTTGTGGCCAAGGCCATGATGGACAACCTGGGTACCGATGAAGTGATTGACCGTGATGGACACACTGTAGACCAAGAGTCTTTCAACAGTGTTTACATGATGGCCGACTCCGGTGCTCGTGGTAGCCCGGCTCAGATTCGTCAGTTGGCGGGTATGCGTGGTTTGATGGCCAAGCCAGATGGCTCCATCATCGAAACGCCTATTACCGCGAACTTCCGTGAAGGTTTGTCAGTACTTCAGTACTTTACCTCTACTCACGGTGCTCGTAAGGGTCTAGCCGATACCGCACTTAAGACTGCAAACTCGGGTTACTTGACGCGTCGTTTGGTGGATGTTGCACAAGACGTAGTAGTAACCGAAGACGATTGTGGTACCCATGACGGTCTAAGCATGACGCCTCTAATAGAAGGCGGCGACGTGGTGGTACCTCTGGGTACTCGTATCTTGGGTCGTGTTATGGCATTGGATGTTATTAAGCCAGGCACAGCCGACGAAGTAGTGGTGCCAGCCGGTACCTTGATCGATGAAAAATGGATCGAGACTTTGGAAGCGGCCAGCGTCGATGAAGTAATCGCCCGTTCACCTATTACCTGTACCACTCAGTTTGGTATTTGTGCGGCCTGTTACGGTCGAGATTTGGCTCGTGGTCACCTTATTAATAAGGGTGAGGCGGTTGGTGTTATCGCTGCACAGTCTATCGGTGAGCCAGGTACTCAGCTTACCATGCGTACCTTCCACATTGGTGGTGCGGCATCTCGTGCCACTGCGGTTGATAGCGTACAAGTTAAAAATTCAGGTACGGTTCGTCTTCACAACATGAAGACGGTAGAACGTGAAGACGGTGCCTTGGTACTGGTATCTCGTTCCAGTGCTATTGCCATTGCCGATGAGTTTGGTCGTGAACGCGAACTATACAAATTGCCATACGGTGCGGTAGTAACCTCGCACAACGGCACTAAGGTAGCGTCTGGCGACAAGATTGCATCTTGGGATCCGCACACACACCCAATCATCACCGAAGTAGGTGGTCGTATTGAGTTTGTAGGCCTCGAAGACGGCATCACCATTACTCGTAACACCGATGAATTAACTGGTTTGTCTACTATCCAGGTAATGGATCCGGCGGCACGTCCTTTGGCCGGTAAAGATATTCGTCCAATGGTTAAGTTGGTAAGTGCATCCGGTGACGATATTTTCTTCCCGGGTACTCAAACTCCGGCGCAATACCTGTTGCCAGCCAATGCGCTTGTTAACCATGAAGATGGTAGCGATGTGAAAGTGGGTGATGCTATCGCCCGTATTCCACAGGAAAGTGCAGGTAACAAGGATATCACCGGTGGTCTGCCACGAGTGGCCGACTTGTTTGAAGCACGTAAGCCTAAAGAGCCTGCCATTCTTGCTGAAATCAGCGGTGTGGTGAGCTTTGGTAAAGAAACCAAAGGCAAGAAACGCTTGGTGATTACGCCTAAAGATGGATCAGACGTTTATGAAGAGCTGATTCCAAAGTGGCGTAACATGAACATCTTTGAAGGTGAAGCGGTTGAAAAGGGTGAGGTTATCTCCGATGGCCCATTAAACCCTCATGATATCCTTCGTCTATTGGGTGTTAGCCAGTTGGCTGTGTACATCACCAACGAAGTACAAGAAGTTTACCGTCTGCAAGGCGTAGGCATCAACGATAAGCACATCGAGACCATTATCCGTCAGATGTTGCGTAAGATTGAAATTCTCGATACCGCAGACAGTGAGTTTATCCAGGGCGACCAGGTTGAATTTACCGACTTCCGCATCAAGAATGCTCAACTTGTATCCGAAGACAAGTTTGCCGCGAAAGGCCAGCGCCAATTGCTGGGTATTACCAAGGCTTCCTTGTCTACCGAATCCTTCATCTCTGCCGCGTCGTTCCAGGAAACGACTCGAGTATTGACCGAAGGTGCGGTAACCGGCAAGCGAGATTACTTGCGCGGACTGAAAGAAAACGTAGTAGTAGGGCGTCTGATACCAGCCGGTACCGGTCTTACTTACCACAAAGAACGTAAGCAACAGCGTGAAGATGCAGTGAACGAGAAGCTTAAAGCCTCTCAACCTGCTCTGACCGTTAGTGCAGACGATGTTGAAGCGGCATTGACTGAAGCATTAAAAGACAACTTTTAATGTTTAAAGCCCTATTCCTCGAATAGGGCTTTCCAGAGTCTATATTGGTGTTAAAGCCAATACCCCAAGAAAGCTGTGCAATTATTGCACGGCTTTCTTGACTCTGGGCCAGTCAAAGCTTAGACTTCGGCCCCCGCGTCAGGTGCCCTTTGTACCTGACGTTTTTGTATTTATCCATTTGGAGTTTATTAATGGCAACGATTAACCAGTTGGTTCGTCAGCCTCGTAAGCGTCAAGTAGCGAAATCTGACGTACGTGCATTACAGGCTTGTCCTCAGCGT
>Ga0209396_1005505_pt1 | contig 11926 bp, 9 predicted proteins | sample GOMGulsemesocosm_6_FD_184638 | JGI IMG/M metagenome (GOLD analysis project Ga0209396, IMG submission 184638) | Methane-oxidizing microbial communities from mesocosms in the Gulf of Mexico - GOM8C Gulf of Mexico (SPAdes) (version 2) | ecosystem: Environmental > Aquatic > Marine > Cold seeps...
TAACTGTTTACACTATTTATTTTAGAACTTAAAAGTAACTGTCATTGCATTTTTTTTCAACTTATCTTGATAATATTTCGCCATGCTCTGCGAATGAATAACATTGATTCCCGGCAACAATGATGTGATCCAACACTTTCACATCAATAAGTTGTAAGGCTTGCTCGAGCTTTTTAGTAATGTGTTCATCAGCAACACTCGCTTGTGCGTTACCCGACGGATGATTATGACTTAAAATAACCGCTGCCGCTTGGTGCTTTATTGCCTGTTCTACCACCACTCTTGGGTAAACGGCCGCAGCATCAAGCGTGCCCCAAAATAATCGTTCAAATTTGAGAATTTGATGTTGGGAGTCTAAAAATATTACCGCAAAAACTTCTCTAGTTTCATGGCGTAATTCACTAATTAAATAATCACGTGTTGCCTTTGAAGAGCTCAGCGCATGATCTTGTTGTACTAATTGTTCGGCCAAATAGCGTTTTGACATCTCTAAACAGGCTTGCAGCTGTACATATTTAGCCCTACCTAAGCCATGATGTTGACAAAAATCATGCTCACTGGCTCGAAAGACATTGGCCAAACTACCAAAGCTCTTTAATAGGTTCCTTGATAAATCAACCACGTTACAGCCTTTCACCCCGGTTCTTAAAAAAATCGCTAACAGCTCTGCGTCACTTAAACTTTGTGGCCCCTGATGTAAGAGTTTTTCTCGAGGTCGCTCTCTTTCTGGCCAAAGTGATAAGACCCCTGAAGATGTTTGCTGCTGCTTTGATAAGCTTACTGGTAACAAAAGTTGCCTCCTTGGCAGGTATTTAAACCGGTTTTCCTAACGCTATGTTTTTCAAAAATATCAATAAGTGTTATCGTAATGTCATTATTGATAAGTTTAAGATTAGCAGTTTATGCAAATTCTACAGGACAAAAAAATTGTTCTTGGTATTAGTGGCGGTATTGCCGCTTACAAAACACCAGAGTTAGTACGTCGCCTAAAGGAGCAAGGCGCTGATGTTCGCGTAGTAATGACCGACGGGGCCAAAGCTTTTATTACCCCGCTCACCTTACAAGCAGTGTCGGGAAACCAAGTTGCTGATAGCTTACTCGATACTCAAGCTGAGCTCGGTATGGGTCATATTGAGTTAGCAAAATGGGCCGATATTATTGTCATTGCGCCAGCAACCGCGGATGTTATTGCCCGTATTGCCTGTGGCATGGCCAATGATTTACTTTCAACCTTGTGCCTTGCTACTGCAGCCCCTATTGCCATTGCACCAGCAATGAACCAACAAATGTGGCATGCCGCCGCTACTCAAGAGAATATCGCACGATTAACTAATCGAGGTTGCCATATTTGGGGCCCTGGTCGTGGTGAACAAGCCTGTGGCGATATTGGCTTAGGTCGAATGTTAGACGTAGAGCAATTAGTAGGATTAAGCTGTGATTTTTTTGCTGATAAATGCTTACAAGGTCAGCATTGGGTTATTACCGCAGGACCAACGCGCGAAGCTATCGATCCAGTTCGTTATATCTCTAATCATAGCTCCGGAAAAATGGGCTATGCTATTGCTCATGCAGCGTTACGTGGTGGTGCTAAAGTGACCCTAATTTCGGGCCCGGTGGCTATTTCTGCGCCGAATGGCTGTGATTTAGTGCAAGTCGTTAGTGCTGAAGAAATGCATCAGCAAGCATTAACGTTTGCTCAAAGCTGTACTACTTTTGTTGCCTGTGCGGCCGTTGCCGATTACCGGGTCGCTGAAGTGGCCAGCCAAAAAATTAAGAAAACTAACGATGCCATGCAACTGGAGTTAGTGAAAAACCACGACATAGTGGCCGATGTTGCCTGCATTAATAACAAACCATTTATGGTTGGCTTTGCCGCAGAAACGCAAAATGTTGAACATTATGCCCGTGGTAAATTAATGCGCAAAAATTTAGACTTAATTGCGGCTAATGATGTGGCTAAAGCGGGACAAGGTTTTAACAGCGACAACAATGCGCTGACACTCTACAGCGCGATTGATAAAACTGACATTCCATTAGCCAGTAAACACATCGTCGCTAAGCGTTTAGTTTCCTTAATCAATCAGCATTACCTCGCAAAAGTAGCGCAAAAGTAGCGCAAAAATAATAGCAACATACATATCAAGTAATTTTGGCGAAAACACACTAAAGATAAGAGTAAAGTACCCTATGACCACAGCCCCAAAAACCAATGCTAAGCCAAATCGTAAAGAACAAATTTTACAGTGTTTAGCGTTAATGCTGCAAGACTGCCCAGGACAACGTATCACTACCGCTAAACTCGCTGGTGAAGTGGGCGTTTCAGAAGCGGCTTTATATCGTCATTTTCCTTCTAAAGCACGAATGTTTGAAGGCTTGATTGATTTTATTGAAGAGTCTATTTTTACTCGTATTAACTTAATTTTATCTGATCACAAAGAAACCTTAGTCCGTTGTCATCATATGCTGCATGTTTTGTTGGTTTTTGCTGAGCGTAACCCCGGTATGTGCCGTATTCTCTCGGGTGATGCCCTAATGGGCGAAAATGAACGCTTGCGTACTCGCGTGCATAATTTTTTCGAAAAATTAGAGTCTCAATTTAAACAGGTGCTACGTGAACGAAAACTGCGTGAGGGTAAAACCTTTTCAATTAGCGAGCAGGCACTGGCCAATATTTTAGTGTCGTTTGCCGAAGGTAAAATTAGTCAATATGTTCGCTCTGGTTTTGACAGAAAACCGAGCAATGACTTTAATGAACAATGGCAATTTCTAATGGCAAGTAAATAATAAGGCATCACCATGACCTCTTTATCAAGCTTAAAGCCAACTAGCTTATGGCAATTATTCGAGAAAATTTGCAGCATCCCGCACCCTTCAAAACATGAACAGCAAATATCTCAGTGGATCCAGTCTTGGGCCCGCGCATTAGACTTAGCAGTTAAAGAGGATGACATCGGTAATATTGCCATAAAAAAACCTGCTACCGCGGGGATGGAAAATAGAAAGGGCGTGATTTTACAAGCGCACATGGATATGGTGCCACAAAAAAATAATGACACCGAGCATGATTTTTTAACCGACCCCATTCGTCCCTATATTATCGAAAAAGCCAATGGCCCTTGGGTTACTGCTGATGGCACCACCTTAGGCGCTGATAACGGCATTGGTTTAGCCTCAGCATTAGCGGTGTTAGCGAGTGATGACATTGCTCACGGCCCATTAGAGGTGTTAGTAACCATTGACGAAGAAGCCGGTATGAGTGGTGCCTTTGGCCTACAACCAAACTGGCTCGATGGCGACATCTTGATTAACACCGATTCAGAGCAAGAAGGTGAAGTTTATATGGGTTGTGCCGGCGGTATTGATGGCTCGGCAACGTTCCCATTAAGTTTTGCCGATGTTCCGGAAAACTATCAAGCCTTTAACTTGTCAATGTCTGGCTTAAAAGGCGGCCACTCGGGTGTTGATATTCATACTGGTCGAGCTAATGCCAATAAATTACTGATCAGATTCCTATTAGAGGCCAGTGAGCAATTTGACATTAAACTAACCGAATTTAATGGCGGTAGTTTACGCAATGCCATTCCACGTGAAGCCAATGCCAGCTTTGTGGTGGCTTTAGCCAATATTGACGCGTTAAAAGCATCCTTAGCGTCTTATTTATCAACTATTCAAGGTAATTTAGGTGCTATTGAAACCGCCATTGAGATGTTGCTAATTTCTCCTGAGGATTTTGAACATTGTTGGGATGAGCAAACACAATATAATATTTTACGCGCGCTCAATGCCTGCCCTAACGGGGTTATTCGTATGAGTGATGATATTGAAGGTATTGTCGAAACCTCGTTAAATTTAGGCGTGATTAATACCCGAGGAAAAAACCTCAATGCCTTAGTGTTAATTCGTAGCCTCCATGATGATGGCAGCTTAGAAGTTCAGCGTACGGTAAAATCGGTGTTTGAACTCGCTGGCGCTAACATCAAATTCTCAGGCGAGTACCCCGGTTGGAAACCTAATACCGACTCAGCGATTATGAAAACAGTGAGTAATACTTATCAACAATTATTTGATAAGGTGCCCGCGGTAATGGTGATCCATGCAGGGCTAGAATGTGGTTTGTTTAAAACCGCGTACCCTCATTGGGATATGGTTTCTATTGGGCCTACCATTAAATTCCCTCACTCTCCTGATGAAAAAATTGATGTCAAAACTGTTGAGCAATATTGGCAATTATTGACGGCGGTGTTAGCGAATATTCCTAAAAAATAGTACTCATAAGTAATATAGTTAATAAATTATATTAACTTGCCGCAAACAAGAACTATTCTCATTAATCTTGACACCGTTGGCGCTTTTCATTCATAATCTTGCACTTTATGGTTTAGCTACTCTACACATTATAAATAAGTAGGTTTTATGTTTTCAAAAGTACCTAAGGTTATTGGCGGATTTTTTATCGCCACAACAGTGCTCATCAGTTCTTTTTCAGCCTTAGCGGCACAAGAAGTGAATGTGTACTCTTATCGCCAACCGTTTTTGGTTGAGCCGTTATTTGACTTATTTACCCAAGCAACAGGCATTAAGGTCAACGTGGTTTTCGCCAAAAATGGCATGGCTGAGCGTTTAGCCAGAGAAGGGAAATATAGCCCTGCAGATATTTTGCTGACTACCGATATTAGTCGTTTAATTGAGCTGCATGAGCGTAAGTTACTACAAGCCAATCACGATAAAATCTTACAGAGTGCTATCCCAAATCAATTTCGCTCGGTTGATAACACTTGGTTTGCGTTAACGACGCGGGTACGTAATATCTACTCAAGTAAACGTCTTGGTGATCTTAACATTAATTACGAAGACTTAGCCGACAGTAAATATCAAGGGAGAATTTGTACGCGTAGTGGCAAACATGCTTATAACGTTGCGCTAGTTTCAGCCATGATTGCGGAACATGGTGAAGCCAACACGTTAACCTGGTTAAAAAAATTCAAAGCAAACTTAGCACGTAAGCCTCAAGGCAGTGAAGTACAAGCGATTCATCAAAACCTTTGTGATATTTCATTAGGTAATAGTTATTATTTTGGCAAAATGCTCAACGATGAAAAACAAAAAATTTGGGCCGATGGTATTAATATTAACTTCCCTAACCAAGAAAACCGTGGTGCTCACGTCAATATTTCGGGCATGGGCTTAGCCAAGCATTCACCGAATATTAACAACGCTAAAGCATTGATGACATTTTTGGTCTCTAAACCCGCACAACAGCTTTATGCGCAAACTAATATGGAGTATCCTGTACGTAAAGGGGTAGCACCATCAGCGTTAGTCGCTTCTTGGGGTGAGTTTAAATCCGATAGTTTACCGTTAGAATCAATCGCTAAAAATAGAAAGTTAGCATTAAAGTTAATTGACCAAGCCCGATTTGACCTGTAAATAATCATCAGCCATAGATAGTATTTAGTGACAAAAACACCAGTAAAAAAATTCTTGCACCACCTACTATCGCGAGGCACAGTTCATTTAATCGCACTAGCACTGATGATACCAGTGCTAGTGATGTTTATTGCTGGTATTAACGCCTCCACCGACTTGTTCGTGCACCTGTGGCAAACCGTTTTACCTGACTATATTGCGAACACGTTGTTACTAGGCTTGTACGTAGTCTTTCTTGCCATTTTTATGGGTGTAATTAGCGCCTCACTCATTGTTCATACCAACATCAAAGGTAAGGCAATACTTCGCTGGCTATTAATGTTACCACTAGCGATGCCGGCTTATTTAGTCGCCTACCTATACACCGATTTATTTGACTATGCTGGACCGGTTCAACGTGGCTTACGGCTATGGCTTGATTGGCAATCTCCGAGTGATTACTATTTTTTTGATATTCGTACTTTAGGTGGCGCCAGTATTGTTATTGCCTTAGTACTCTTTCCTTACATTTATATTTTGACCCGAACGGCACTAGAACAACAAGATCAAAACCTGTTGCGCGCCAGCCGCTTACTAGGATTATCCGCTACGCAAAGCTTTTACAAAATTGCGCTACCCCTTGCTCGACCGGCTATCGCCGTTGCTGCCAGTTTAGTGTTAATGGAAACCTTAGCTGATTTTGCCACGGTACAATATTTCGCAGTAAATACTTTAACCACGGCAATTTATGACACTTGGTTAGGGTACAGTGAACTAGCCACCGCCAATGCGTTAGCCAGTGTGTTAATACTGTTTATTTTGTTTACCCTAGTCGCCGAACAACGGGCACGTGCTGGTCAAGCTCATCAATCAAATCGCATTAATAAAAATCATCAGCTTATTTTGTTATCACCACTGGCCCAGTTTTTTGCTACTAGCTTTTGTTGGCTATTAGCGATTGCCGGGTTTATTTTACCTTTTGCCTTGTTGATGATCATGGCATGGCAATACAGCGATACCGAACAGTTTATTGCCCTGATACCAACCGGGCTCAACAGTATCAAGATTGCGGTGTGGGCGGCTACGTTAACAACAGTACTGGGAGTACTGTTTGCATTATATAAACGTTTAAATAACGACAGATGGCGTATGTTACCAATGCAAATTTCAGGTTTTGGTTATGCCATTCCTGGCACGGTATTAGCGATGGCAATGATGTCGACCTTTGCGCCGATTGACTATGCGATTAACGATTTTGCTGAGTTGTTTGAGTTAGAGAAGCCAGGATTATTGTTATCCGGCTCATTATTTGCGGTTATTTTTGCTTATATCGTTCGCTTTGCCGCCATTGCTAATGGCACTATTGATAGTGGTCTCAAACAAATTCCACGTTCACTTGATTTTGCCCCGGCGAGTTTGGGCGCTAACCTACATAAAACATTAACAAAGGTACACTTGCCGTTACTCACTTCCTCTATTTGGGTGGCGTGGTTACTGGTTTTTGTTGAGGCGATGAAAGAATTACCCACGGTACTGTTAATTCGCCCGTTCAATTTTGAAACCCTCAGTACTCATATCTATCAACTCATTTCGGATGAAATGTTAGAGCAAGGAGCACTTGGGGCAATATTTATTGTGTTACTGGGCTTGCTGCCTATTTATTGGCTAAATCGACAAAAACGTAATCAACATACACTTAGCACCAAGGAACAGCCGTGACCGAGCTCTTATCAATCAATAATCTTTGTGTTGCCTTGCAAGGACAACATATTTTGTCGTCGATAACATTCAGTATAAACGCTGGCGATATTCTCGGGTTGGTTGGGCCTAGCGGCTGCGGTAAAACCACATTACTTAATACTATTGCCGGCTTCATTCAACAAGAGCAAGGGGACCTCAATATTGCTGGTCTACCGGCAATTACCACTAAAAACACCATGGCACCAGAGCACCGAAATATTGGCATGATCTTTCAAGACTATGCGCTATTCCCTCACCTCACCGTTGAAAAGAATATCTGTTTTGGTATTGATAAATTAACGAACACGGAGCAACAAGCAAGATTAGCGCATTTGGTCGAATTATTGGCGTTAACTGAGCTAACATCACGTTTTCCTCATCAACTATCTGGTGGCCAACAACAACGGGTTGCTATTGCCCGCGCTTTGGCCCCGCGACCTAAATTACTGTTACTTGATGAACCGTTTTCAAATATTGATGCACGCTTACGTAATGAGCTAATGCTTGCGATGCGAGCCTTACTTAAAAAGTTAAATATTGCCGCTATTTTTGTCACTCATAACAAAGACGAAGTCTTTACCTTTGCCGATAAAATAGCCTTAATGCACCAAGGTGAAATATTACAACTGGGCTCACCCACACAAGTTTGCCAGCAACCTAATAGCTGGCAAGTGGCTGATTTTCTACAGTTAGGTAGCTGGTTGCCGGTACAAGTGAAGGTAATTGAAGACGGCGTTAAGAGTTATAATACTGTGCTGGGGCGATTTCAGGCTGACATAAAATCAAGTCATGCTAACCCAATGCAACAATTACTGCTCCGCAGTCAACACCTGAGCTTAGCTGACAATAGCGAGCCTAATAGCACAGTAACAGCGATAAAATTGACCGAACAGGGTTTTCAGTATCAACTGGCTAGCCTTGATAAGAGCAGTCCATTAGCGTTTGAAAATTTACACTTCTATAGCGATAGCATGCTGACGCTTGGTCAAGACATATGCTTAACGATTAAAGCGCATCAGCCGCTCACTTTTGCTCATTAAGCAATAGAAACCCCCTAGCTATACGAGCAATTATCTATTGAGTAGAAAAACAATACCGAATTATGCACTAGGGTTATGCTGAGCGAGTTGACGAATCTTTATGCCTTGTGAGCCCGAATCTTTTCATCATAAACGGCATTGATGAGATCTATCTCTACGCCTTCCTTAATCGACTCTAATAGCGCATTAAGGATCTCAGTTTTAAAGGCGCCGTTAAGAAAGAAACGTTTAATCACTAACAACTCTCTTTTACAGGCGATAGGCGCATAATTAATGGCCTCAGCAGGCGTACTTACTTTAACAAACTTAACCCCTTTTTTTAGTACACATTGCTCATAAGTCGCCTTCATTTTCTCAAATTCGGGGGTTTTGGTAAGATTGTTTAATTCATTTATTTCATCTGCTTTGGTCGCTGCAGCTAAAGACAATAAAACGAGCATTGGTAAAATAAGGCGAGATATGTGCATTTACTTGTCTCCTTCGACAGCAGGAAGCGTATAAGTGACACTCTGCGAGTTTTGACTTTCAAGTTTGTCGATATCAATAGCGGTCACTTGGTAACAATAACTTTTTCCGCTTTTGACATTTACATCAAGGTAGATATCACTAGTGCTATCAACGGTTGCTAATTTACGCAGGTTTGAACACGATAAATTAGTACTACGATACACTTGGTATTTGTCAATGTCAGTATTACTAGATAGCCCCCAGAAGAACATCAAACCACCAGATTGATATTCAAGTGAAAGATTACCAATAGTGTTAGGGATAGGCTTAGTACTCGCATTGACTGCCTCAGAGAGAGGCCCTACGGTGCCAAATTTATTATAGGTAGCTATTGCATAGCTGTATTGTTGACCGTTGCCTAAATTAGAAAACAAATCACCATCATCTTCATAGTCGGTGATGGTAAGGTTACTAATTTTTTTAAGCTCTTCATACTCACCGGCTTTATTTCTCCGATAAATAATATAGCCTTTATTATCATTGTCGATTGACGATGCCCAAGTCAAGGTAGACTTTTGCACCTCATTATTGCTGGCGCTAAAATTAATCGGTGCTGCTGGCGAATCTTTGGTTTTCCCGGTAACCACATTGGTTGCTTGGGTTTCCATTCCTTGATCAAAGGCTGTTAGTTTATATTGATACTTTTTGCCTTCTCGCAATGCCTTTTTATCAAAATCTGTAAAACGATTTTGCTGGTTAGACTCCAAGGTTTTAAGCAATTGCCATTGAGATCCAGCAACGCTCTTACGATAAAGCTTATAACCATCAATATCGTTAACATTGTTCCAAGTGAGAATAATGGTACGTAATAAATCATCTTGCTCAATAGCAAGCGTCAAAATTAACGGGCTGACTACCGATTGACTACCAGAGAAAGCACTAATTAAACCGTCCTCGCTAATCGCCGATATTTTATATGAGGTTTGCGCATAAACCTTCAGCGTTTGATCGCTAAAAGATAACGCTTTGCTCTCAGTAATCTTCACCCAAGGCTCTTGGTTCCATTGTCGATAAATAGCATAGTGCTTAATATCTTGCTCAGGATTAGCCTGCCAATTTAGTAAGATACTTTCACTGTTAACACTTACCATTAATCCTTGTGGCTGTTCAGGTAACGGTTTAGTGGTCGCACTAACCGCGGTACTGACTTTACCCGCAGTGTTAAATAAATTCTTTGCCGCAATAGCGTAGTGATAGCTTTCACCATCGTTAAGTGGCGATGATTCAAGGCCATCAATATATTCAGCTTGTTGATGCCCTTTAACAAAAGCAATTTCGGTCAATAAATCACCCGAAGAAAACTCCCCAGCCTTACGATAAATAGCATAGCCACTGATATCGCTATCGTCACTCGCTTGCCAAGTGAGCTTAACGGTTTTAACCAACGCCGCTTGAGCGCTGAAGTTTAAGGGTGCTGCCGGTAACGGTTTAGTTTGTACGGTGACCGGTGCTGATTTAGCTGTTTCAGTGTAATCGTCATAAGCGGTGATGGTATAGAGGTATTGAGTGCCGTCTTTAAGTGCTTTGTCATCAAGATAATTAACGGTATTTATATCCACTATTTTACTGATCAGCTGCCAGTTGTTTTCAGTCGATGATTGACGATAAAGGTTATAACCGCTACCTGTCGTCGCTTTATCCCATGAAAGTTCCGCTTTACGTAGCTGAGTATCACTATTTACGTTTAACGTTAACATGGGCGACGTGCTTAATTCTAGGATTCTAGATTGCTCACTTTCCCCTTCACGACTATAGGCAGTAACGTATATTTGATAGCCTGAATTAGCGACAAAATTTTGATTAAGCACCACTGAATAAGTCAGTTGATTGGTTTTTTCGATACTGTGTACTTTACGCCATTGGCTGTCATTCGCTTTTTGATAAAAGTTATAACCAACCACCCCTTGGTTATTGAGTTGCGGAACAAAATCTATTTTGATGCCTTGTAATAAGTTAGCCGTTGATAAAATAGTCGGTGGTTTTAAGGATAAATCAACCGATGAGCTACTGGTTTTGATCCCAAAGACTTGCTCGCCTTTTATTTCTACACCGGAGTCCAACACAGCATCTAAACGGTAAAAGAACTGTCCTTGGACATCATCTTGATATTCAGTCTCCTCAACACTGGCAACAAACTCAAATAAGCCCTCTGCAGAGCTGCCGCGATAAATATTTGTGTAGAAAACAGCGCTATGCTCCGCAATTTTCCAACGCAGGTTAATACCGCCATCTTTAGCCGACGCTTTTACGTCAACAACATGGTCGACTTTTATCGCTAATTCTGCCCCTTTGCTCGGGGTTAAATTATTTATTGACGTTTTGATAATGCTCGCTTCAATCTCCGCCGCCAACTCTTTTGAGCGTTGCAGAATATCGCCACGACCGGTATATGACTCGGTCCAAGTCCGCGCAACACCTTTACCGATAATATCAATAAGGTTTACCGAAATTTGAATCGAGCTGCCAATTTTGTCAATTTCACCGGTGAGGACAAAGGTCACGCCCATTTCTTGGCCATACGCTATTACTAAGTTGGTATCAGAAACTTGTGCACCGCCAATACGGTATAAAACCGCCTCAATATCTCGTCTTGACATCACCGACACTTGTGATGATTTAGTCAATTCGGTTTCTAGCGAGTAAAGTAAGTCGGCATCGGCGCCAATAGCATCCATACTTATTGGCGTTAAATTAAATAAAGCAATGGACTCGACACTTGTTTTGGCCACAACCAATTGATTTACGCCGATGGAGGCCACAACAAAAAACAATAATGCATATAACTTGTTCATACCAAACCTACAATTTATTTAAAGCTATGACTAACGATTATTTTATCTAGGTATTTATTTGATTGTGAGGTTATTGGCGAATTAACCAATAACTTTAATTTTTCATCAAAAATAGCATCAACAAAACGCTCAACGGCATTCAAGCTTTCTTTTCGGCGTAAATATAAATCTTCACCGCTTTCAAAGTATTTCTTTTCTAGGTTACGCAGCGGCTGTAATACATCACGAGATAACTCTTCAACTACTGTCGCCGTTATTTGTTGTAATAATTCAGTATCGGTTAGCACTTCTAATGGGTCAAACTCAACGCCAGCGGTTCTCACCCCTTCATTAGATCTATCTTCTTCAATTTTGGTACGTTCAATAGTTTCTACGCGAGTGTTCACCCCAGTAGAAACATCAACAATACGGAAAGATAATTGAATAAAACCCACTTTTTTA
>Ga0209396_1005507_pt1 | contig 11920 bp, 8 predicted proteins | sample GOMGulsemesocosm_6_FD_184638 | JGI IMG/M metagenome (GOLD analysis project Ga0209396, IMG submission 184638) | Methane-oxidizing microbial communities from mesocosms in the Gulf of Mexico - GOM8C Gulf of Mexico (SPAdes) (version 2) | ecosystem: Environmental > Aquatic > Marine > Cold seeps...
AATACAAACTATCAGCAGGCAATTTTTAAGGCTTTTCAATTTGCACAAAAGGCGGAATTAGCGACTTTAAAATATTGGATAAGTTTAAATGTTCACAGTTTGTTCGACAAATATAATGACCACCAAAGCAGCGAAAAAGCCTTATTAATAGGGTTAAAAGTAGCTCAAGATAATAACGACCAATATCGTATAACAACCGCGAATCAACTCCTTTCTGAAGTATATTTAGCCACAAAACAGTACCAACTGGCATTAAAGCACAATGATGCAGCACAACTCGCTATGGATCAAACCACTGACAAGTGGTATCAGGGCGAAATTTATAACAACAGAGCAAGAATATTAACGGGTTTAAAAAATATTGATAAGGCAATTGAATTTCACCAACAAGCATTAAGCTTAACTAAGCAAGGCAATGGTCATAGGGAAGTACAGTTTATTCATCTTGATATTGCTTACCTTTATATTTTACAGCAGAAAAACGCCTTAGCTAAGTCGCTAATTGATAGGGTTAGCCAGTATGGTGTTGAATATGATGATTTATATTTAAAGAACAATGCTTTGATTTTGCAAAGCCTTGTTGAATTAAATGAAAGTAATCTTACAAAATCACAGAAAAATTTTACTCAAGCGCTCACTTACTTCAATGAAAATGACTTTGATAAAATAGTTATTGAAGCCTGGCAAAAACAAGCTGAAATAGCGGATATCAATAACTATTTTCGGCTAAGTAGCAAATCATCACAACAATACTTCAATTTATCAGAGCAAGCGCTTATTAAGGAAAATCAGGCTATTCAAGCTTTACTTATTGATACTTATGAACATACAAGAGCAGATGATGCCTATATAACTGAGCAAAAGTTAGCTAAAGCAAAGACACAAAAAAAGAAAGTTACTGAAAATAGTAAAATGTTATTTATGGCGGTGATGCTGTTAGCCACCTTATTGCTTATTATTGTAGCTAAGCTTGCTTGGCGGTTAAAACGTAAATATAAACTTAAAAAAGAAGAAATTAACAGACAGTTGTATTACGACCCTCTAACACAGTGTTTTAATCGGCGTTATTTTGATGACATTATCACTCATAAATTAATTGAACAAAGTATGTCTAATAAGACAAGTTATTTAGTTGTAGTGGATATAGATCACTTTAAATCATTTAATGATACTTATGGTCATAGTGCTGGTGATAAGGTATTAAAAGAACTTGTTAAAAATTTGCAAAGTGACTCTAGACTTAACGATAGTGTTGTGCGCATGGGAGGTGAAGAGTTTATTTTGACACTACCGCCCAATGATAATTTAAGAGTGGAGGTTGTCATTGAACGAATATTACGTTTAGTGTGTCAATCTCCTGTTGTTATTGAAGATAAACCACGCAATATCAGCATTAGTATCGGTTATGTACCTATTGATAAAGCAACCAATAAAACAGATATTGAAGAGTTGATAAATCTTGCTGATAAAGCTTTATATATTGCTAAAGAATCAGGACGAAATAGGGCGGTAGGTATCAGTAAGTTGCAGTGTCCAGCCAATTACATTGATAAAATATTGATAGCAAATGAAAATAAACTACTTGTTTTAACTGAAATAACCCCGAACGATTAATCTTTTGGTTAGAGTCAACCTTTAACTCAATTGGTTATTAGTTTAATTGTGCTCCTCTTAAGCGAGGAGAGCCAAAGCGAAGATAGACTCAACGCAATGGCATTATTCTCGGAGGTTAATTGAAAGCCTGATTGATGAAACCAGTTATTGTTTCTTATTGATTACAAGGCTTTTATAAGCAACCAAAGCAACTAATAAAAAGGCTAATAAAAATAAACCAAAGGTTGAGCTGGATTGATCTGCTGCAATATCTTTAGGGTTTAAAATAACCTTATCGCCCTCTTCAATTTTATAAACTTGATAAAAATTGCCATTTACTTGCACAGACTGCATGGTCACTTCTTTACCTAATAACGACGGAGAGTCCTTATCGTCACAATAATCCGTTCTAAATTTAATTGATAAATTATAAGTTAATTCAGAGTCAGCCATGCTTAAAGAAGCAGCACCTTTGGGTGGGCAATGTAATTGAAAGATAGTGCCTGTTATTGTCTGAACATTGGTTAACTCAGTGTATGCCTTTGAATGTTGGTAACTCTTTATACCAATAAATAAAAAGAATGCAGCTAATGCTAATAATATAATGTTTGTGTTTTTCTTCATAAGAATTTACATCGATTGGTCTTATTTAAAAGACAAAATACTTTACTGAAATGGTGAGGTTAAGTTAAACACAGCTATGTGTTATATGTTTTGATTTATATCAGTAATTAAGTGTTTTAGTTTGAGGGGTAAACGAGGTACTGCTATCCATATTCCTATAGCCACCACCAATTATAAAGGTGTTAGTGGTGGCTGAATATTTTATTTACTGCTTGCGACACGAATTGATGCTTTGATAATCTTAACTTCTTGGCTAGTTCTTCCACCTCGACTGCCCAAGGCTTCAATTTTGGTTAAGCTACTGTCTTCATCAGCGACCACTTTCCCAAAAACAGTATGTTTACCATCTAAAAAAGGTGTTGGGGTGAAGGTAAGGAAAAACTGACTACCATCAGTCCCGGGTCCTGCATTTGCCATACTTAACATACCAGCTTCACTATGACCTATCTCACCCTCAAATTCGCCATTATATTTATATCCTGGGTTACCTGAACCATTACCCACTGGGTCTCCACCTTGTGCCATAAAACCTGGGATTACACGGTGAAAAGTTAAGTCATCATAAAAGCCAAGTTTAGTTAAGTGAATGGTACTTGAAACATGCATAGGCGCGGAATCAGTGAATAACTTTATCGTCAGGTTACCCTGACTTGTTTGTAACTCCCAAAAATAATCTTTACCTTGCGTAAAGGTGAGCAATGGCGGCTTGGTTAACTGGGTTTTCCATGTGGGATCTGCTTTATCTATTTTTTGTTTGGCAATAAAACGATCTGATTTCTTTAGTGCAGCATCACCGCCACAACAAGCTGCTAGCGTGATTATTAAAAAAAGGCTGATAATTATTTTTATATTATTATTCATTAGAGGGCTTATTGCTTGATTTCAATATATTAAAAGTTCTTAGATTATATATTAAAAGTACTCAAATTCTATAGTAGCGAGGGTTTAATAATCTGTTTTGAGTTATTGAAAATTAACAGCTATTAGGAAAGGCTAAATGGCATTACTTGCTGGTGTAAAGTGTTTGAGCATGATTAGTTAAAGAATATTTGTATTTAGAAGCTTATATCTCTATAAAGCTTGGGTATAACAGCGTAGGATCATACTACTTAAGATACACCTTTTGCTTTGCACATACGTGCACCAACATCGAGTCATTATGCAACTAACAGAAAAAGCATCACTGCCTAACGCTTTACTTATTTCTATTTGTACACCGGAATTTAAAGGTGATGAGGCAACTGAATCACTTGCAGAGCTTGCGCGTTTAGTTACTACTTTAGGTTTTAAAGTGGTAGGTACGCAGTCGCAAAAACAGAGTTCAACTAAAAGAGTTAATGTACTGGGTTTAGGAAAGTTGGCCGAAATAGCTCACCTCACTGGTAATAAAGGGGAGGTTGAAGACGGTGACGAAGTTGAAGATATATCTAATGATGAGCTAACTGAATTATCAGAAATACCTTCAGACAATCTGCCATTTGCTTGTGCTGACGTGGTGGTTTTTGATTGTGATTTAAGCCCCTCTCAGTTGCGTAATGTCGAGAATCAATTAGGTGTCGAGGTATTTGACCGCACTGGCATTATTATTGAAATATTTAGTCGTCATGCCCGAACCAAAACAGCAAAATTGCAAGTTGAAATTGCTCGGTTAAACTATGTAGCGCCACGACTGCGTGAGACATCATGTGGTGATAGAGAGCGTCAGATGGGTAAAGGCGCTGGCGAAACTACGTTAGAGTTAAACCGCCGTAAAGTACGTGATCAATTAGCTGAGCTAAAACGTGAATTAGTCAGTGTTCAAGATGAAATGAAGGGCAGGCGGACTCAGCGTTCTGAGCTTTTTTGTGTTGCGTTAGTTGGTTATACCAATGCGGGCAAATCATCAATGATGCGAGCGATAACCGGTAGTGATGTTGAAGGTGAAAACAAACTTTTTGCCACCCTTGATACAACGGTTCGTGCCTTGTTTCCTATTACCCAACCACGAATATTAGTGTCAGACACAGTCGGCTTTATTAAAAAGTTACCTCATGACTTAGTCGCTTCTTTTCATTCAACCTTAGCAGAAGCACGTGATGCATCATTACTATTATATGTTGTCGATGCCTCAGATCCTTCGTTTCGTGCGCAACTTGATGTGGTGCATGGGGTGCTGGAAGAAGTGGGTGTTGAGGACAGTAAAAAATTACTAATACTTAATAAATCAGATCAACTTAGCTCTGAGCAGCAACAAGCATTGATACAAGAATTTCCTGAGGCAATGATGACATCAGCTCGTAATCCTGCTGATGTGAGTAAATTACACAAGTATATTGTTGAAGTTGCTCAGGAAGAAATGATTGAAGAAGAGATTATTGTTCCTTATACCGCTAAAGGTATTGTCGGAGAGATCCGGTCGAGCATGAGTGTCACTAAGGAAGATTATGAATATAGTCATATTAAGCTTACTGTTCGCTCAAACGCCATTGACTTAGCACGATTGAAAAAGCGTATGCTCAACTTATAAAGGCATCATGATGACGTTGTAAGCCTTTCATTACCCCTTAGTGTTTTAATGGTGTAGTGAAAGCAGATGACTTTTCTGGTATTCATCAGCTTTTGAATACCAAGACCTATTGCCTGGATTGGTACACGTTCAGCTAATAACATGTGAACCACAAGTTAGTACTTTTTAAAGGAGAATGACGTTTGGCAAAAGTGCCCAAAAAGCTTCATCTAAGCAGTGAGTTAATAACAATAAACAATGAAATTATTCCACTAAAAATATTAGCTGATAAAGAGCGAGCTTCAATTTATGGTTTAACGGGCATGGTGTATACCCCTCATATAGATGCTTATATGCAGCTTAGTGTAAAAAAAGCTGAGATAACCGCTTGTCTAAAATCGCAAGGGCTCATGCCTATATCAGAAGTTGAGCGTATCAGCGCTATCTTGGATATTCAGTACAAAGGCAGCCGAAGTAATACGATTGTTGAATATGATGGAGAAAAATACAAACGTCAATTCTCGCCACTAAAGCTAACTAAATCAGGTAAAAATGTACAAAAATGGGCTAAGTTTTGGCTATTGCAAACAGTTAACGAGAGAGCGGAGCCCTCTTGGGAAAGTCAGGTTCGAGAGATTTGGCCTCGCTATTTTTTAATTAGAAATATTGAATTGTAACTAGGCTAAGTTAAATTATGCTGAGCCTAATTTAACAGGTTTTTACTATCTACTCTTGGGTGAAGTATTGTAAATATCAAATAGAGGTCAAGGATAATATGAAAAAAATAGAACTTTATTCAACTATTACTTGCCCTGAGTGTGGTCACTCCAAGAAGGACAAAATGCCGACCAATGCTTGTCAGTGGTACTACGAATGTGAATCATGTAATGCATTACTCAACCCCTTAAGTGGAGATTGTTGTGTTTATTGCTCATATGGAACGGTTAAATGTCCGCCTATTCAAGAAGGGCAGGGATGTTGTAAACATTAACTTTATTTAATAAGTTAATTAACGCATCTGTTAGTTCTCATTACTTAAAAGCGAACCTTGTTCGCTTTTTTTATATCCTAAACTAAATTATTTGCAGCGTTAAATATCACTATCGCAATAATCCGATAGTGACAAGTTTTGATGTCAATTATGCTAGATGAAATTCAAACAAAATTGTTTAGAGCTGTTCTTTGGAACAAATGCGATGAAAAACAGTGAGTTTTTTGAGCTTTAAATTCGTCCAAAGTAACAGTGAAACAACAACGTCTAGGGACTTTATGAAATATCAAATCACTCCAATACGTAATGACTTTCTAATCAAAGTAAGAGAGTCAAACATTGATGATCAAAACCAAGAGGTGATGCACAGTATTGCTAAAGGGGGAGAGCCTTGCCGAGATGTATTAAGAAGAGCAAATCCTGGGGAAGAATTAATTTTAGCAAGTTATTGTCCCTTTATTAAAGCAGGTCCATTTAAAGAATATGGCGCAGTTTTTGTTCTTAAACACCAATCCGAGGAGGTGGTATATTTTGATAAGTTTCCTTTACCAACAAGAGATTATTTTGGTGAGAACTTTGTATTAAAGGCGTATGATCATGATGAAGCTATATATGATGCACATGTCGTTACGCCTTTAAATGCAAAGCAGGTAATTGATAAATTTTTAGCTCAAAAACAAGTACACTTTATTATCGCTCGATATACGGCTTATGGGTGTTATGCTTTAAGACTTGATAGAGAATAAAATCACACGATTCACCATAATGAGCATGGGGACGCATAACTCAATAAAAAGCACTGTATGCGCGAACCTATAATGTACCTCCCAACTTGATAACTCGATTAACTATGAGCAATAACAAATACTGGCAAGCGGTAGTTGAACAAGACGCTACTTTTGACTTTCAATTTTACTATGGGGTAAGCACTACCAAGATAGTTTGTTTCCCTTCATGTAAAGCTAAAACGCCGCTTAGAAAGAATGTAGTGTATTTTGACGAGTTGTCAATAGCTTACCTAAATGGTTATCGAGCATGTAAATGGTGTAAACCAGATAGCAGGACTACACAAAATACTCATAAAAAGTCAGATGATGGTACTGTTGAAAACGAGCCGCAGGATTTAGGACTAATAAAGCTTCTACATCTCTGTCGGAAAATTGAAGAACATTGCGAAGGTACCTTAACTGCACAGCAGTTAGCCAATTCAGTGAATTTGAGCCAATTCCAATTACAGCGGCTTTTCAAAAAGTATCTTGATGTCACCCCAAAACATTATATTGATCAAATTCAGTTGAATACTCTAAAGGTAAATTTAAGAACATCAGCCAGTGTTACCGAGGCTATCTTTGAGTCTGGTATAGAGTCTACTTCAGTCATTTATGGTCGAATGAACAGTCATTTAGCAATGACACCCAAAAAATATCGTGAAGGTGGTGACGGAGTATCAATTTCTTATGCTATTGGTGCTACTCAACTAGGACTGGTTTTAATGGCTGCTACCAATAAAGGCTTGTCATTTTTACAATTTGGTGACTGTGAGCACCTGTTATTAGCTCAACTCGTTTCAGAATATCCTAGGGCACACATAGAAAGGATGTGCTCAGAAAATGAAAAGCAGTTGAGTCATTGGTTAACTTTACTCAACTTATACATAGAGGGAACTGGAATAGATTTTGATATACCGCTAGATGTTAGAGGAACGGCATTTCAAAAAAAAGTATGGGACTTCCTTCGCCGCATACCTTATGGGAAAGTGATGTCTTATGGTGAAATAGCGAAATCCATAGGGTCGCCTAATGCTTTTAGAGCGGTGGCCAATGCATGTGCCGCTAATAATGTAGCATTGGTTATTCCGTGTCATCGTGTTATACGTGGTGATGGTGGCATTGGCGGATATCGATGGGGTGAAAAGCGTAAACGTATAATTATTGATTTAGAAAGTAATGCTAACTAAATGAACTATCTCCTTTTCGCTAAGGGGAGAGTCATCTACTAGGTCTCCTACAAAATGACCTGTTAACTTAGAAACTATGGAAATAAAATGAAGTTGAATTTTTTATCTTCGCTCGTCTTAATATTATCAACGGGCAGTTGTTTTGTCAGTGCTATTACATTGGCAGAGCAATTTAGCAAAGAAACACTTAATAAACTTGAACAACAACTGGTAGAAAACAAGCAGCGCTATGGCAGTGTTTCTCAATCAATAATGGTGAAAAAGCAAAAGCAGGTTATTTATCAAAAAGCTTATGGGCTGAGTAGTCTTGAGCTATCTACCCCTGTTAATGAAAATAATATGTATCCAATGTATTCATTAGCAAAATTATTTACCAGTATCACTTTGATGAGTTTAGTTGAGCAAGGTGAAATAGACTTAGATAAAAGCATCACTTTTTATTTACCAACATTACCTAAGCGTTGGGCAGAGGTGAGTGTGCGACATTGCTTAAATCATACTTCAGGCATTCCGGAATACTTTTCAATGGAGTATGTACAAACGGGCTTCCCCAATAGTCTTGATGATGTATTTAGTCGCCTTGCCGATAAACCTTTTCAATTTACAACGGGAGATAAAAACTACTATAACAATACTAACTTCTTAGTTATTGGCGCTATTATCGAAAAAGTGACTAAGCACACTTATCTTGATATGGTCGAGAAAACGGTTATGGTGCCGCTTAAATTGAATCAGACCTTTTATGCTCAAGCGAAAGAAGTTATTCCAAACTTGGTCAGTAGTTATTGGGGGAATAAAGGAGGTTATACCGTAGATAAAGGCGTAAATTGGCCTGAGTATTCTTTTACTCATAGTGCCTTGTATTCTAATAAAGCAGATTTACAGCGATTTATTGATGGTGTGGTTGATGGAAAAATAGTATCTAAAGACACTTTGTATAACATGTGGCAGCCAATGAAGCTTAATAATGGCAAAGTAGGGCGGTATGCCTCAGGTTGGGAATACTTCAAAGCAGGTGACTTTATCCGGGTTGGCCATGAAGGAGGTAATCGAGTGAGATTGGATTATCACTTTAACTCCAAAAATAAAAGTGAAAACTATACTAGCATATACTTAACCAATGGCAGTGGCTCCTCTAATGGCATAACTACACATTTAGTAGATGGTTTGATGGCAATTATTTCGCCGAAGGATTTTCCAACCTTAGTACTGCAAGAAAAATTACTTGATGGTGCTTTTAATAAAACTCTTAATCAAAGCTCTAAAGCGCTTATTACAGAGATCTCAAATAGCTTATATATAACGAAGGCGAATATTGCCGATTTCATTACGGAGCGTGGTTACACCTTATATTATGCAGCTCAACCAAGTGATTCTATCGAGCTATTTGAGTTCTATAGCCAGCACTTCCCTAAAGATGCCATGGGCTGGAATCGTTTAGGTGAAGCGTGGTTAGCTTCAGGTGAGCAGAAAAAAGCCATAAAATACTTTCGTAAAGCACTATCGGTTGATGGGCAGTTAACTGATATTGAGCAGAAAATAGAGCATTTATTGCACAGTGAAGTGAAAAAGAAATAACTTCTTGCGTTGATCAGGCGCTGTTATGGTTCGATCAACGTTTAACTTTTTTATAACTCATTGCTCAGATATTTTTAAATGAGCAAGTACCTATCAGCAATGTACAGTTATGGGTTGGCACTTAATAACGGTTAATGGCTATACTCTACATTACTATTCGCGCTTACGGGTATATTGCTTAATGATGGTATTAAAGCAGAACACTCTAGTTATCTTATTGTTACTATTGATTTCTTATACGTGTGTTAGCCGTGAAAATACACTTTTAGATAAATTTAATTCCCTAGATGCCTTGGTTGTCTCACAACCTGAACAAGCTTTAACCTCAATTTTTCAAATAAAAAACAGTCAATTACAGTTAACAAAAGCGCAACTAACTAAGTTAATTCGACATGAAGTCGTAGCAAATACCTACTTAAACCATCATCAGAAAGCACTTAAGCTTGTTGAAAGTATTAAAGAAGTAGCTAATGCAGGGAGTGATAAGTCTTTATTATGGGAATACTACAACACCAAAGCAATTGTTTATTGGCATATGGATAGCATTGAAGAGTCACTGAGCGTTAATTTAAAGGCTTATGATGTTGTCAAAAGTATAGGAGATCTTAGAAACTATCAAGCGATAAGTGAAGGAAATATAGGTTATGCATTTATAAAGTTAGGCTTTTATGAACAAGCTGTACCTTACTTAGAATCATCATTAGCAATAGCGTTAACTGATAGCAGCATTATTACTTTGGCGACAACTTATAACAACTTGGGTGAAGCCTATTTAGGTTTGAAAAACTATAAAAAATCTTCTGAGTTACTAGAAAAGTCACTGGCAATACGTATCAAAAACCAATTAACATTTCATTCATCCTACTCATATCAGAACCTTGGGCGTTTATATCTAGCACAACAACAATACCAACAAGCTGAAGTCGTTTTTAATAAGGCAATTGAGATAAGAAAACAAGCTGGTTTTGTTAAAGGGCTATTAGTTAGCAGGTTAGCTCTGACAGAAGTTTATATTGCGACAAAACAAATTCTTTTGGCAGAAAAAGAAATAGAATCGGTAATAATAACAGCTAAAAAACAACAAAATGATACAAGCTTATCAAAAGCTTATAACCTTCAAAGAGCTATCTTTGTTAGTAAAAAGGATTATAAAAGATCTTATCAAGCGACTTTGAACTATGAAAAAATATCAGAACGTGTGGTTTCACGTAAGACGAGCGCTAAACTGGCGCGATACCTTAATACCTCTGAAGCGATCTCAAAAGATCTCAATATAATTGAACTAGAAAAGAATGCTGAGATTAAGGAATTACAAGTAAACAATGAACGCCAACAGACAAATATAATTATTATTGCTAGCTTCTGTGTTCTCTTTATATTGGTCATTTTTTTATGGTCAGTGCAAAAAAGCAAAATAATCACTACTAAGTCAAATATTGAACTTTCCCTAGCATTAGAGCAATTAAAAGAAGCCCAAGAAAATTTAATTAAATCGGGGCAAATGTCAGCTTTAACCACGCTGGTTTCAAGAATGGCTCATCAAGTAAATACTCCTTTAGGCATTGCGGTTACTGGGATATCACATATCCATGAAAAAGTTGAAAGCTTTGGGCAATTAGTCAATGAGGGGAGAGTTAGAAAGTCAGAGATAGACTTATTGATTGATGATTTAAATAAAGGGTGTCTACTTTCTGCATCGTCGATGAATAAAGTTGCGGACTTAGTGAGTCAATTTAAAACCATTTCAGATAACTTAGAAGCAGAAACAAAGCAAGAGTTTGACGTTTTTGATCTTATTTCTAAACGGGCAGAAATAATCTTAATGCTGCTTAAAAAAGATAAACCATTGATAAATATATCTGGGAGCAAGGAGGTGATATTGGGTTATTCAGAAGCCTTGAATAAAGTTTTTAATCAACTTATTACAAATTCAATAGACCATGCTTTTGATAATACCGTTAACCCAAAAATAGAAATTGAAATCTCCAAAATTGGCGAACACATTGAAATTAATTATCAAGACAATGGTAAAGGCATTGACTCGGCCATTGTGAATGATGTCTTTGAACCTTTTTATACCACTACGATGGGGAATAAAAACCTAGGCATAGGGTTAAGTATAGTTTACAACCTGGTAGTACAGGTCATGCAGGGCAGTATTCAGTGTAAGGCAAATCAGGATAAGGGGATTATGTTTTGTATTCGGTTACCTTTAGCGGTAAAGGCTGTTTAGTATAAAAGTATTAAGTCAGAGTGACTTAGACATTATGTTTTGATCAGGTCAACCTGCTAGGGGTGATATAGTTTAGGTTTTAGCTAATATTTTCGCTAGGTTATTATTGAGCAGTTAAGTTAAAGGTACTTGCAAAGGCAGAGCGCAACAACTCAACTTTGCTGGCCTCTCTTGGTGTTTTTTTATTTACCAACGATAGGCTGAATTGATACGTTAATTTACTCGGTTGAATAATACGGATTTCACCGGCATTCATCTCTTGCTGAATATAGCTTTGCGGCATATAACCAATGTACCTTCCTGAAAGTATCATGGCTTTACGGGTATCAAATTGATAGGCCCTAGCACTTAAGTTCAGCTTTTGTAATTGCTCACGCCCAGCAGCATCAATATCAATACCAGGATGAATGGCGGGAACTTCTGCAAGTTCTTCTGCACTTATTTGTGTATCAACTTTAT
>Ga0209396_1005508_pt1 | contig 11919 bp, 9 predicted proteins | sample GOMGulsemesocosm_6_FD_184638 | JGI IMG/M metagenome (GOLD analysis project Ga0209396, IMG submission 184638) | Methane-oxidizing microbial communities from mesocosms in the Gulf of Mexico - GOM8C Gulf of Mexico (SPAdes) (version 2) | ecosystem: Environmental > Aquatic > Marine > Cold seeps...
TGAAGTTGTCTTCCCAGGTGATGTTGTTGTTGTACTCATCAACGATCTTTAGGGTCCAGCCGTTTTCTTTTTTACCATCCTGGGTGATCTCAATCTTGACGGACTTGCCGTCGCGGGTCAGGGTTTGGCTCAGGGGGGATGTCTTGCTCATTTGCTGCTTTACCTCAGTGGGGGCGTCTTTGTATGGGGGCTGTGATCATGGCGCTTTTTATCAGAGCGCCTTTTTATCAGGGTGCCTTTTATCAGGGCGCTATGATACGCCAAGCTTGCGGGATTGGCAGCCTTTTAGATGAAGCTGCTAGGCGCTTTTGGCTGCTGTTGTTTGGATGTGTGATGTCACTATGGCAGGTCTGTGGCAGGGATCACGTGACTCTGTCCCTGTTATTATACGTTGACCTTCGTGCTGTTGCGTATAGTGTGATTCAGAAACCGAGGGGCGCCGTCGAGAGCCGCGCCAGAGCGATTATCTCGATGATTTTTATCTGCTTGAACACCCTCTGCCAAATACTTTTAACCGGCGCCCTCGAGTGTTGGGCGGCGCGATCGAACTGTCAGTGCTGGCTTGGTTTATGGCTTAGCGCCAGGGCCTGGGTCAGTGCTGATTTGGCAAACATGTCCTGAGGTACATGGTCGTCGCAGTTGAAAAAATGCTCGATACTGTCCTCAAGTTCTTCCGGCTGCATGTAGGCCAACTGCTTGGCGGTAAGAGGTGCGCCGCTGGGTGTTTTGGCGTGCTCATAAATCATCATGGCCCTGCCCCTTCTGCCTTAGGTACTGTTATTTTAGCAAGCTGGGGGCATCGGCAGGGGTCTGGCTAGGAGAAGCTTCATTGTATTTAAATATGAGTCTGGATTGTTGATAGCGATACTTGCTTTTCTCTTTTTTGTTTCATTCTCCTGCCGCGAGGGAGGCCCAAATTAAAGCACCAGAAGCGCCTTTTTGTGCCTGTTACCTCTAACGTCTAGGGCTAACCAGGCTAAACCTTCGCAAGCTGCAACAGCTTCTGCGCCTGGGTCAGGTGTGGCTTGTCGAGCATGCGCCCGTCAAGGCCAATGGTGCCGGCGCCGTCGGCCTCGGCGAAGGCTGCAATAACGCGCTGGGCGTAAGCGATTTCATCGGTTGAGGGCGTAAAGCACTCATTGATGATGGCGACCTGCGCTGGGTGAATCGCGATCTTGCCTGTAAAACCTTCCATGCGTGAGCGTTTACACTCCTCGCGCAGCTTGTCGAGGTTGCGGAAATCCGAGCAGATGCCATCGACCGCTTGCATGCCCCCCGCGGCGGTGACCACCAGGCAGTTGGCACGGTTCATCTTATGTACCAGAAAGTAAGCGCCGTCTTCATCAACGTTGGTAAAGGCACCCAGGTCGGCGGACATGTCTTCGGCCCCCCAGGTTAAACCGCTCAGGCGTTGGCTGGCATTGGCGAAACTGCCTTGGTTGAGGGTGCCAATACAGGACTCGGCCACGCTCATGATTTTGGTGCTGCCTACCTCAATGCCGTGCTCGGCTTCCAGCGCGGTCATGTAGTTGTCGAGGGTTTTAAAATCATCGGCGTGGCTGGGTTTTGGGAAGAAAATACCAAAGGGCTTTTCGCCCATGACCGCCACCAGGTCTTTGAGCATGTGTGCGCTGGTGATGGGGTTAACCCGCACCCAAAGCTGCGCTTTGCTGCCGCTGTTCTCCGGCGCGTGTTCACGCAGGTAAGCGGCGGCCATCTCGCGGGCCTTGGGTTTATTGGCCTCACTCACCGCATCCTCCAGGCAGAGGATCAGTGCGTCAGCACCCAGTGACTGGGATTTCCCCTGTTTCTTTTCGCTGTCGCCGGGGACAAACATAAATGATTTGGCCAACATAATGGTCATTCCTTAAAGCTGTGACTGTGATCGTGTTATGAGCAGGGGCGATAACAACTGCTTTCTTACGCCTCTTCTGTGTTGCGCTTCAGCAGGGCGATGCGAATGATGGAGCAGACCAGATCATTATGCTGGTTGAAGACCTGGTGTTCAAAGGTCACTATGCCGGCGTTAGGGCGTGACTTGCTCTCGCGCTTTTCGGCAATACGTGTCTCGACGCGCAAGGTATCATTGATAAACACCGGCTTAGGGAATTTCATTTCGCCGAAGCCGAGGTTGACCACTAGGGTTCCCATTGTGGTGTCTTCAACGGAAACGCCACAGGCGAAAGAGACCGTGTACATGCTGTTGAATACGCGCTGGCCGAATTCGGTTTCCTTGGCGTACTCGGCGTCGAGGTGCAGTGGTTGCGGGTTGTGGGTGATGGCGCAAAACAGCACGTTGTCTGCTTCTGTAACCGTGCGGCCCATACGGTGCTTGATGACTTGGCCAACTTCACATTCGTCAAAATAAATACCTGGCATGATGATTCCTTAACTTAATAGTGGATGATGTTTTGGGTTTTAATCTTGTTGTTCTACTTCGACCAGGGACTTACCCTTATTATCGCCGCTGTAGAGGTTTTCCAGTGCCTGTGGCGCCAGCGCGAGCCCTTGATAGATTTCTTCGCTGTAGTGCAGTTGATCAGAGCGGATCAGCTCACTCAATATATCGACTGTAGCCGGCCACTTTTCGAGGTGATCGAAGATGACGAAGCCCTGTTGCATCAGGCGCTTGGTAATGAAATAACGTTCCTTGCGTGGGCCTTGTGGTAATGGATTCCAGTTGCCTATGCTTGCCGTACCGCATTGGATCACCCGCGCGTGCATGTTCAGTGAGGTGAAAGCCGCGTCAGCGATGGTGCCGCCTGTGTTGTCATAAAATATGTCGACGCCCAGGCCTTTACCGCTGGCGGGGGCGCCTGCCAGTTGCACGATGGCGCGCTCAAGGTCATGGCTGTTAGCGTAGTTTTTGTAGTTGAGCGCGGCGTCATAGCCAAACAGTTGCGTACACTGCTCAACTTTTTTATCGCTGCCGGTGAGCCCTAGCACGCGACAACCGGCGAGCTTGCCCAGTTGTCCAACGATGCTGCCGACCGCACCTGCGGCGGTGCTGACCAGCAAGGTTTCCCCTGTTTGTGGACGGCCAATGCTGTTGAGTGCCAAATAGGCCGTGATGCCGTTGAGCCCCAGTACCCCTAAACTGCTCGACAAGGGTGGCGCCTGTATGTGGTTTTGCTCGTGAATCTTGCGAATGATTTGCGCGGCCTCAACATTGGCAACCTGCTGCCAGCCAAACCAACCGGTGATATGCTCGCCGACCTGATAGTCAGGGTGGCGCGAGGCGGCCACTTCGCCGACCGCCAGTGAACGCATGACCTCGCCTATGGCAACGGGTTTGAGGTAGTTACGCTCATCGCTGACCCAGCCTCGCATGGCTGGGTCGATCGACAGATAGCGATTCTTTACCCGTACTTGCCCCTCACTCAGGGCGGGCAGCGGGCAGTTCAACAGAGAAAAATGCTCGGCGCGAGGGTAGTCGTCGGGACGAGAGCTCAAGATCGCGCAGGTGTTTTTTTCAATTGAGTGCATGTTTTTGGTTCGGTGATTTGTTCGGCTCATGCGTATTCTTGCTCAATAGTCTTGGCAAACTCGACGAAGTATTCGATGGCTTTTGGGTTGGCGCAGGCACCGAGGTTCACTGCTTTTTCTAGCGGCTTTCCGGTCAGCAGTTTCTTTACTGGAATCTCCTGCTTCTTGCCAGAGAGTGTGTAAGGGATCTCATCGATGACGTAAACTTTTTCCGGTACGTGGCGAGGTGAACAATTCTCGCTGAGGTTCTTTTTGATTTGCTTGAGGATGTTGTCGTTGAGTTCAAAGCCGTCCTTCATGACCACAAACATGGGCATAAAAAACTGGGCGCTCGGCAGTTCTATGTTGATGATCAGGCTGTCTTTAATGCCTTCGATGCATTCAACATTGCGGTAGATTTCCGAAGTGCCTATGCGAATACCAAAGCGGTTTAGGGTGGCGTCACTGCGCCCGGAAATCGAGCAGCTGTTGTCTTCATTGAAGTGCACCAGGTCGCCCTGGCGCCAAATGCCAGGGAAGGTCTCAAAGTAACTGCTTTTGTAGCGGCTGCCGTCCTTGTCGTTCCAGAAAAACAGCGGCATGGATGGCATCGGCTGGGTGATCACCAGCTCGCCGTCTTCGCCCACGATTTTATGACCCTCGTCATCAAAGCCACAGGCATCAACGCCCAGACAGGGCGCTTGAATAATGCCCGCGTGTACCGGTTGGGTGGGGGTGCCGCCAACAAAGGCGCTGGCTATGTCGGTGCCGCCGCTCATGCTGACCACGTGCAGGTCTTCATGGATGTTCTGGTAAAACCACTCGAAGTTCTCCGGCGACACAGGTGAGCCGCCGCTGGCGACGGTGGTGATTTTTGATAGGTCGAAGTGTTCTTTTGGGGAGTAACCGGCTGCCATTAAACCGTTGATGTAGGTCGGGCTGGCGCCAAAGTAAGTGATGCCAAAGCGCTCACTCATATCCCATAAGCGTTCCTGCGGGTAGGTCGGGCTGCCATCAAAGAGCACAATCGCCGAACCCGAGGCGAAGCCGCCTATGAGCATGTTAAACATGGCCCAACCGGTGGTGGTGAAGAAGAACTTCACCGAGTCGGGTTTGAGGTCGTCGTGCAGCCAAGCAAATTTAATCGATTCAATCAGTACGCCGCCCTGTGAATGCACGATGCCCTTGGGCATGCCGGTGGTGCCTGAGCTGTACATGATCCACAGGGGGTGGTTGAACTCGACCTGTTCGAATTCAAAACTGGCATAGCTGGCGTCGTTATCCAGAGCTTGGGCCCAAGTGCTGATCTTGCCAGCGGCGCTGTTATCGGCAGACGCTTTATTGGCCGGTGCATTTGGCGGCTTCGGCGCTGCGTGGTCCAGCCACGGTAGGTGTATTACCTCGGTCAGCGAGGGCAGAGCTTCGATGATTTGATTGACGGCATCGAGTCGGTTAAAACCTTTGCCGTTGTAGCTGTAGCCGGTGACGGTAATCAGCACCTTGGGTTCAATTTGGCTGAAACGCTCCAGTACGCTCTTGGGGCCGAAGTCCGGAGAGCAGCTCGACCAGATGGCACCAACGCTCATGACCGCAAGCACCGAGACGATGGATTCGATGGAGCCGGGCAGGTAAGCCACCACGCGATCGCCGGGTTGCACGCCTGCGCTGCGCAGGTGGGTTGCCAGCTGGGCGACCTGCTCGCGCAGATCCACCCAGTTAATCGTGCGCGGCTCGAAGATCTCACTCTCGGCCAAGACTGCAGGGCGCAGTGGGTCAGACTGAATGCCGTTAAATTCAATCTCCCCTTGCTTAAGCAGGTATTCGGCCATGTTGAGCTTGGCGCCGGCAAACCACTGGGTGCCGGGCATCTGGGCATCGCACAGAACCTCTCTGTAGGGCGTGCTCGATTCTATTTCATAACATTGCCATACCGCCTCCCAGAAGCGCGCGACATCCTCGACAGACCAGCGCCACAGGGTCTGGTAGTCGCTGAGTTCGGTTGAGTAGTGCTGGTTGACCCACTTGATAAAGCGGTTGACGCCTGAGTTCTCGATACGGGCTTGGCTGGGTTCCCAGAGTGGGGTGCCGGCTTCTACTTGCGACATGGTGGCTTCCTAACTGAATCTGTGCGGATGTTGGTAACCATCATCCGATCTTGAGTATGGCTCAATTGTATCTTGTATCTGGTGTGTTTCGTCAAGTGTTTATGAGAGGTTTGTCAGTTTTAGGTCTTATTTCATTTGGTTTTAATACATATGCATCACTTTTTATTGATTTGTTGAGTGTGACTCATTATATTGTTTGGCATGGCGCGGGTCTTTGCAGGCCAAGCATATTTAAAATAGTTCAACGGACAACAAACGCTTATGAGTACTGAGACGCTGTTCAATAAGGTGCTGATCGCCAATCGTGGGGAAATTGCCCTGCGTGTGCTGCGCGGTCTGCAGGAGTTGGGTATTCCCTCGGTGGCTATCTATCACGACAGTGATCGCCACTCGCCAGTGGTGCGCCAGGCCGATGAAGCCGTTGAGATCTTTGGTGACAGCCCCAGTGCCGCCCACCTAGACAGTGCGCAGATTATCGAAATCTGTCAGCGCTTGGGTGTGGATGGTGTGCACCCTTGCTACGGATTCCTTTCGGAGAACGCCAATTTCTCCCGCGAGCTGGCGCGCAATGGCATTACCTTTATTGGCCCTTCGGCCGAGGTGATCGAGTTGATGGGTGACAAGATCACCTCCCGCGAGTTTGTCGAAAAGCATGGTTTTCCGGTGCCGCCTTCAGTAAACATGGCGGCCGATGCACCGGGCTTTATTGATGAAGTGGCTGCCATGGGCTTCCCGCTGGTGGTCAAGGCGTCTGCCGGTGGCGGCGGCAAGGGTATGAGCATCGTCAATTCTAAGGACGAACTTGAATCGACCTTGCGTGTGGCGGCATCGGAAGCTGAGAAATACTTTGGTGATAAGCGCGTTTATGTTGAACGTTATTTTGAAAACGCTCGACACATAGAAGTGCAGGTAGTGGGTGACGGCAAGACCGTTGTGCACTTGGGTGAGCGTGAGTGCTCAATTCAGCGTCGCTTTCAGAAAATCATTGAGGAGGCGCCCTCACCAGCCTTGGACGATATTAAGCGTGCCGAGATTTGTGAGGCCGCGGCGGGCATTGCGCGCGCCGCTCATTATGTCAGCGCCGGCACGGTTGAGTTCCTTTATACCAACAGTGGCGAGTTTTTTTTCCTCGAGATGAATACCCGTATTCAGGTTGAGCACCCGGTAACGGAGATGGTCTACAAGGTGGATCTGGTTGTGGAACAATTACGGATTGCGGCGGGTAAACCACTGTCGATTAGCCAGGCGTCGGTGGTTAAAAATGGTCACGCGGTTGAGTGTAGATTGTGTGCAGAAGATGCCTTCAATGGTTTCTTGCCAGAAACGGGCAAGGTGTTGTTTTTGAAAGAGCCAACCGGTGAAGGTGTGCGTTTTGACAGCGGTCTCTACCAAGGCCAGGCGGTGACCACGTCTTTCGACCCTATGTTGGCTAAGTTGATCGTGCACGCGCCGACTCGAGCTCAAGCCATTGCTGGCTGCATCGACAAGCTTCGCGAGCTGGTGCTTTTGGGTGTGAACACCAACGCTGAATATCTGATCAAGGTTTTACAGCACGAAGCGTTTAGGTCGGGTGATGTCGACACAGGTTTTGTAAATACCTACGCCGAAGATCTAGTGAAAGACTCGTTGAACGTCAATCAGCAGCGTGCGGTGTTGAGTGCCGCTATGTTGTCTGATCGACACATTAAGTTGCTGATGGAAAGCACGCCCGATATATACGCGGCTATCGGCCGTTGGAGCAATTGATTCTGGCCGCTGGCGTTGCACTCTAGTGTTTTGCCTTGGTTCACAAGAAAAAATTTGGAAAATCTAATGCAGCCTAAATATATTTTGAATGACAACACCCACGTGGTGGAAACGGTGCGTCGCAGCGATGACATCACTATTGAGGTGGATGGTCACGCACTGGATGCGCGCATCCACTGGCGAGATGCTCACCAGTGTGAGTTGACCATCAACGGCGTGGCCCGCGAGGTTTATGCCGCGCAGGATGACAGCAAAATTTTTCTACACCTGGATGGCAAGACCTTTCAGTTGGATGTGGTTGATGAGTTTGGCGATGCTGATGAAGCCGGCGCCGGTAGTGGTCGCATCAAGGCGCCTATGCCGGGGGTGATGATTGAGTCTTATGTGAATGAGGGCGATCAGGTGGAAGAAGGCCAGGCGCTGCTGTTGATTGAGAGCATGAAGCTGCAGACGGAGATTAAAGCATCGCTTGCTGGCGTGGTGAGTAAGATTGGCTTCGCGGCGGGGGCGAGCTTCGACAAGGGGGCGGTGCTGGCTGACGTCAGTGCCCCTGACGACGAAGGTTGATGGTTGATTAGAAAACCCCGATCTTCTGGGTAATAAGGCAGAGGTATGGCGCCGGTTTCGGGTCGCTAAAAAGTGCATAAAGAGAGAGCGGTTGTGAGCGGTCTACTGGGGCGTCGCAAGCGGTTTACTGGGCCGCCAGCGGTCTACTGGAGAGAAGAAGCATGAGAAGAATTCAATCGAAATTGAATACTAATTCAAACGAGTATAAGCAGTACAAGGCGCACAATGCCAAGGTGTTAGAAGAGTTTCGGCAGAAGCAATTTGATGCTCGCTACACACGTCCGGAGCGCGACATTCTGAGATTGAAAAAACAGAATAAGATGATGCCTCGCGATCGCCTTGAACTACTGCTTGACCCCGGCACGCCCTTCCTTGAGTTTTCTTCATTGGCCGCTGGCGAAGCCTATGATGGTATGGCGCCGGGCGCCAACTGCATTACCGGTATCGGTATAGTTGGTGGTCGCGAGGTGGTGATCAACGCCAGTGACAGCTCCAACAAGGGCGGCGCCTGGTTTCCGCTGACGGCCAAGAAGATTGTTCGAGCGCTGGATATCGCCATAGAGAACAATCTGGATGTAATCCATATGTGCGACTCGGCCGGTGGTTACCTGCCACTGCAGTCCGACCTGTTTGGCGATAAGTACATGTCGGGCCGCATCTTCCGCAATCAGGTGCAGCTCTCGAAAATGGGCTGCAAGCAGTTGTCGCTGGTCTTCGGTCACTGTACCGCCGGTGGCGCCTACACTCCGGCTCTGTCCGATTACTCGGTGATTGTTGAGGGAACCGGTGCGGTCTTCCTTGGTGGGCCAGCGCTGGTGAAAGCGGCCACGGGTGAGGAAGTTTCGGTTGCCGAGCTGGGCGGTGCGACCATGCACACCACGGTTTCTGGTACCTGTGATTACCACGCCTCTAATGAGCGCGACGCGATCGCCAAAGGTCGTGAAGTGGTAATGCAGTGGGAGCAAAAAGTTAAGTTTGCGCTGCAACGTGAAACACCAGAAGATCCTTACTACGACCCATCCGAGCTCTACGGCATTATTCCCGACGACATCAAAAAACAGTTCGACATGCGCGAGGTGATTGCGCGCATGGTGGACGGCTCACGCTTCGCAGAATATCAGCCGGACTATGGTGAGACCTTGGTCTGTGGTTATGCCAATATTCATGGTTACAAGGTGGGTATTCTGGGTAACAACGGCGTGTTGCTTAACGACAGTACCCTCAAGGCCACACACTTTATGGCTCTGTGTAATCAGAATAATGTGCCGCTGGTGTTCCTGCAGAATATTACCGGTTTCATGGTGGGTAAAGAATATGAGCGTGCCGGCATCACCAAGGATGGCGCCAAGATGTTGATGGTGCAGGGCGGTGTCGATGTGCCTAAATTTACCGTGATGACCAACGGCTCATTCGGTGCGGGTAACTACGGCATGTGTGGTCGCTCCTGGGATCCACGTACTCTATTCGCCTGGCCGCAGAGTGAGATCTCGGTGATGGGCTCGGATCAGGCGGCGCAGACGCTGGTGACCATCAAGTTGGCACAGCTTAAGCGCGACGGTATCGAGCCGGATGCCAAGCAGCTTGAAGAAATTAAGGCCGATGTGCTGGGTAACTTCCAGCATCAGACCAGCGCCTACTACACCAGCTCCGAGATCTGGGACGACGGCATTATTGATCCAGTGGATACCCGCAACGCGCTGGGCATCTCTATTGCTGCGTCGCTGAATACACCCTTTGAAGGCTCTAAGTACGGTGTGATGCGTTACTAAACGCGGCACATAATAATTTATCGCCGCGAGTTTTACCCGTGGTAGGAAAAATATTGTAAGGAATAATTTATGTCTCAGTTTAGGTTGACCGACGAACAGCAAGGATTGATGGATCACGCCGATAAATTCGCCCGTGAGGTGATGTACCCTCTGTCACAAAAGATGGACAACGAGGAGTGGTGGCCAGAAGACATCTTTAAGCAGATGGGCGAGCTGGGCATGCTGGGTGTCACCGTGGGTGAAGAGTACGGCGGCGCCGGTCTTAGCATTATGGAAGCGGGCTTGTTCCTACAGGCGTTCTCACGCTGGAATCACGCGCTGGCTCTGAGCTGGGTGGCCCACGACAACCTGTGTGCCAATAATATTTACAACAACGGCTCTGAGTTCGTAAAGAATAAATATCTGCCAAAGCTGTGTTCTGGTGAGTACACAGGTTGCTTGGGGCTGACCGAGCCAGGCGCCGGTTCTGATGCGCTGGGTTCCATGCGCACCAAGGCGGTTCGTGACGGCGATGAGTATGTGATTAACGGCTCGAAGATTTTCATCACCAATGGCCCGGTGGCGGATGTTTGTTTGCTCTACGCCAAAACCGAGCAAGACAAAGGTTCTAAGGGGATTACAGCGTTTGTGGTTGATTGCAATACGCCTGGCTTTAAAGTCGCGCAGAAGCTGACGAAGATGGGTTTCCGCGGCAGTCAGACCGCCGAGCTGGTGTTCGAAGACATGCGTATCCCGGTTGAGAACATCGTCGGTGAAGAGCATCAGGGTCACAAGGTGGTGATGAGTGGTCTGGATTTTGAGCGCTCTATGATCGCGCCGATCAACACAGGTATTGCCGAGCGCGCACTGGAAATTTCAGTTGAATACGCCAAGACCCGCGAGCAGTTCAACAAACCCATCGCCAGCTTTCAGATGATTCAGGCGCGTTTAGCGGATATGTACACCTGGGTTGAAACCATGAAGACCTTCTCTCATCAGGTGCTGAGTGAAGTGTCCGAGGTGGATGAGTCCCAGGCCGGTCGTGGTGAGATTCACGCACGCACGGCCGCCTCGGTGATGTACTGCGCCGATATGTGTAATAAAGTGTTGGATAACGGCGTGCAGATCCACGGCGGTGGCGGCTACATTTGGGAGTCGGAAATGAATCGTCTGTTCCGCTCTACTAAACTGTTGGAAATTGGTGCGGGTACCACCGAGGTGCGTAAGATGATCATTGCTGGTGAGTTGCTGCGTTAAAACTCATTTGATGGTCTGGCAATTAAAGTGGCTCTGCTGATATCAGTAGGGCCATTTATGTTCAGGATGAACGGTATACCGCGGACGCATGGATGCGTAAGAGCGGCTTATGTTCAGGCCGAAGTGCTCCTGAGTTGTCGGCACGCCCCACATCCATGTGGGTTGGATGAACGGACCTATCACTGCTCCTGCGTTCTAGGTACTTCCGCCATCCTTGGCGGTCGTATACCCCGCAAGGGGGTACAAGTGTCGCGGACGCATGACCCCAATAAAGCTCCTGCTTTTGGGGCATTTACCACATCCGTGTGGTTCGATGCGTAGGAGCGGCTTATGTTCAGGATGAACGGTATGCCGCGGACGCATGGATGCGTAGGAGCGGCTTATGTTCAGGATGAACGGTATGCCGCGGACGCATGGATGCGTAGGAGCGGCTATTGATGATTAGGTAGACAGTAAAAACAGAGATGAACCTATGACAGACGTCGAGAGTAAAAAATTCGGTATGAGCGACAGTGAGTTGCAAACCAATCCGCTGGTGTATTCGCGCGAGGCGATAAAGGGCAAGCGCATTCTTATCACCGGTGGTGGCACGGGTATTGGCAAGGCGACGGCTTGGTTGTTCGGCCGCTTGGGCGCGCGCTTGATTATCGCCGGCCGGACTCAGGAAAAACTGGATGTCGCCGCTAAGACCATGCGCGAACATGGTATTGAGGTCAGTACCAAGCAATTGAACATCAAAGACCCGGAGTTAATTGATCAGGTTTTTACCGAGCTATTTGAAGAGTATGGCGGTTTGGATGTGTTGATCAACAACGCCGGTGGGCAATTTCCCTGCCCGGCATTGGATATCAGTCCGAACGGCTGGAAGGCGGTGGTCGACAATAATCTAAACGGTACCTGGTTCATGATGCAGGCGGCGGCTAAACGCTGGCGCGACCAGGGCACACCCGGCAACATCATTAATATGGTGGCGGTGATCGATAAGGGCATGACCGACATAGCCCACACCTGCGCCGCCCGTGCGGGGGTTA
>Ga0209396_1005510_pt1 | contig 11917 bp, 7 predicted proteins | sample GOMGulsemesocosm_6_FD_184638 | JGI IMG/M metagenome (GOLD analysis project Ga0209396, IMG submission 184638) | Methane-oxidizing microbial communities from mesocosms in the Gulf of Mexico - GOM8C Gulf of Mexico (SPAdes) (version 2) | ecosystem: Environmental > Aquatic > Marine > Cold seeps...
AACAACTCAAAAATAAAGAAGATACTGAGTCTGTAAAAGAGAGAAAAGCGTTAGAAGTTGAATTAGCTTTAACGAAAGGTCGATTAGAGGCTAAATTAAAAGAAAAATCAGATACGGCTCAAGCAAGTTAATAGAAACACGTTTAGATATTAAACGTGTTTCTTTAAATTAAGATTGTTCTTTTAATTTCAACTGATACTCAAGCCAAAGCTGATCTAATGATTCACCTGTTATACTTTTAATTGCTTTTTCAAAAGTCCAACCATCTAAGTGACTTGCGGTTTGGTTAAACTTATAAGCAAAGTCATCAGCTTTATTAATCGCTAACCACTGTAAAAAGAAGCCTGTATTGGTATATCCTCCTAGCCATGAGTCCGATTCTTTTGCTTTTCGTGTTTTATGAAAACCGGCATCAATGCGAATTAAATCAGCAACCCCTTCTATGAAGGCGTGTACATCTTCATCTGCGCCATATTGCTTATTTTTAGGAAATAGTTGATATCCATGGGTAAGCTCATGCCATAACACACCTAGTAATTCATACTTAACCGTTTCATCGTTGGCATCTTTGAGTTTCTCAGCGATATATTTAGAGCTAAAAGCAATTTCCATATTGGTTTCATCGCCAGAACGGTACGCTAAAGTATCCATCCATTTGAGTTTAAATTCAACTTGTTCAAACTCTGGAACTTGTGTGAAATCTTTATATAATTTTTTAACTAATTGTTTTGTGACTTGATTAATCTGTTGCTCAAAATCAGGAAATATTTTAATTAACCTTTTGTAACCGGCAGATTGATTATCTTCATAATTTATTACAACTTTTGGAGGTTTAAAACCTTGCCATGGCGAATTTTTATCGAGAACTTTAATGATATTTTTTTGTTTTAAAATATCAATGCCATGCTCATTCTGAGTAGTTAAGTTAACGTCATAACTTCCAGGTTGATTGAAAGTTGCAAATATATCTAAGCCCTTTTGTTTAATATCAGCGCCTGGAATATTCCACTTAAGTTTGTGAGGCGAGTTCTTGCTTATACTGGTTATTTTAACTGTTTCTCCAAGTTGAATATGCGTTTTATCTATATTGATTTGTGCGATTGGTAAAACAGTCAACGCATTAATTGAAAAATCAGCCAGCTGTAAAAAATTATCGCCATGTACTGTGGTGCCACGCTGCTGCATATCTAAACGGTAATATTGATACGCTTGGTTGTTATCTATATCAAAATTGACAGTTTGAGAACGAGAGTTAAAGACAAAGTTATCGATTTTGTCTAATGTTACCCAAGTTTTATTATCATTAGACGCCATTAATAACCAATTGTGCGGGTCTCGCATGGGCGCATCCAAGGCTGATGTTAATTGATATTGTTTTACGACTTTACGTTCAATCACTTGATACTGCACCCAAGCATTTGGCTGCTTACTCAGAAATTTTGATTTTAAAGAATGATCAAAAAGTTGAGCTAAACCTTCACCGGAAATCGTATCTGGATACTGGGCACTGCTTATGCCTGTGCCGTCGGTTATATCTTTAACCACATATGGCTTATCACTGTTAAGCACTTGAGCGCAACCTGTTACTAGCAAAGGCAGTAATAAGGTTGCAATAATCGTTTTTCGCATATTTATCTCATATTAAAAAGTACAAGGCGCAATCCAACACGCCTTGTACTGGGCTTATACTTTTAATGCTGAAAATCATGGTATTTCAGCTTAAATATTATTCAAGGCAAGGTGTTAATCTTGTGCCAATAAGGCAATTTCACCAATTTGTAATAGCACTCCATTATCACCACCAATGCCTTCTCCGATACGACCATTAGCAAAAGTGAAGCGATAAAAACCAAATTCAGCCTCATTTTCTTCAATATCAAAAATAAAAGTATCAAGCTTATTGTTTGGTTCTGGATATGCATTAGTGTCAAGCTGAGTCCATGTTTCATTATCATTTGATGCTGATACAACCCAGTTACTTGGATTCCATTTCAAATGATCTGTACCCACAGTGATACTATATTTAGTAATATTGATTGATTGCGGTAATTCAAATGTCACAGATGCTGTTTCTTTAGTTTCAACAGGAGGTAATGCGCCTGGCCACCAAGCAGGTTGAGTTAAAACGCTGATCAAAGGTGTATTGATGTTATTATCGTTGATATTAGTAAATTGGCCGATCCCAAATGGTGACAAATCAGTGCCATCAAATGTCACAACTACATCGGCATCAATAGCAACATTTTTAAAACCGTCTACTGGAGTTGGATAAGGTGGAGAAATACCTAAATCTAGCGTTAAATGTTGCTGATAGCCAGCCCATGCTTGCTCAATACCATAGGACTCTCCAAAAATAGCTTTAAATGCAGCATCAAAACTCCAAGTAGATAATAGCCCTGCTTGTTGATTGAATTTTTTAATGAAATCAGCACCTAAATTGCCATTTTGTAGCCATTCTAAAAAGAATGATGTTTGTTCATAGGCATCATCATTCCAGCTATCGACCCATTTTATATTGGCGCGACGTGATTCATGAAATCCAGCTTGAATGCGTGAATAATTACCTAATGCTTCTAAATAAGTGTGATATTCATTGCCTGCTTGATATACACCTGAATTGGGTGAATTATTATAGCCATGCGTTAACTCATGCCACAATACGCCGAGTACTTCATCACGTAATGCATCATCACCTTGCTGTGCAATATTAGCTAAATGGTTTAAATCAAACATCAAAATCATGTCTTTATCGGTGCCACTTTTCGCAGCAGGGAAATCGTATTCACCTGTTTCAAAATTGAGTGTTTCGAATATATTAATTTCGGTTACATTATTAAATAGTACTTTAGCAACACCCAAGGATATTTCATGGATCACAGCTTCTAAATCAGGCATTACACGCTCAAGTGCTGCCTGACCTACGTGTTCAGGTAAGGTTTTATTAAAGGTAACAAGAGGTTTTGGAAATCCCAACCATGGTTGCATCGGATCCCATACTCGGATCATATGCTCTTTAACTAACGTGGTACTGCCTTTGTCATTAGTCGCAACCAATGTCACTGTTTTAGCACCTAAAGCATCAAATCTCACTAAAGGATTTTTCTCTGTACTTGTTGCTGGGGTGCCGCCTTCAAACGTCCACTGCCAACTTGTTGGATTAACTAATGAATCATCATGGAATATCAAAATTTGATTCACTTCAGGCGTCATTACTGTACTTGAAAATTCAGTTAATGGCGCTTCTGCTTTAACGATGAGTTCAAGTTCTGAAAATTGTAAAATTCCCACTCCTGCAGCATGAGATAAACTGAATCTAAATTGCGTATACTCGGCTGTATCTTCGTTTACCTCATAGTCATTAGTTGTCAGTAGTCCCGAGAAACTCTCTCCTGATTGCTCATCAATAACTTGCCAATTTTCACCATCTGTTGAACCTTCTAATGACCAATCAGTTGGATCGCGCTCTGGTGCATCATTGGCTGAGGTTAATTTATAACCTGTAATTTTATAGGCTTTTGGTGTGATCACAATCACCTGAGCGCTATCTGAGAAAGTTAAGAATTTTGTTGCTGATGTGCCATCAATTAAATTTGTAACTTGCTCACCGCCGGGTACGTCCACACCACCGATTGCGACAATCGTAGTTCCTGTATCACTTACTATGCCACGAAAAGCGCTTTGCCCAGCAGATGTTGAAGATGAGCTTTCTACAGGCTCGGCATTAGAAACAAAACCTGACCCATCATTATTACAACCCATTAAAGCTGATGTTAAACATAGTGCTACTGCTGATAATTTAAATGTATTCATGCTATTTACCTTGTTCTTGTTATCAATTTTAAATAGTCGCTGTAGGTAAGCTACAGCGACCTAAAAGTTAAAATGCGTATGTGTACCTTAAGTTGAATTGACGACCTAAAGTGTCATAAGCACCCATGCGATAAAATGGATAACTAGAAAAGGTTTCATCCTGTGGTGGCATTGCATTGAATAAGTTGGTAATACTTAATACCACACGGCTTTCATCTGTAATTTGTTGGCCTAAAGTTAAGTTGTAACGGATCCAAGCTGGCAGTTCTTTGCGTTCGCCATAATTTGCATTATTCCATAACTTACCTTTGTAGTTTGCTAGGATAGACACTGCTGTGCCCTCTTTTTGCCAAGTAACAGATGCATTCGCCATGGTTCTAAAATCGAAATTATTTTGATCCGAAATTAAATCAATTAACGCATCTTCAGCACGGAGTTTTTCTTTTTTACCTAAGGTACGGGTTAAATTAAATTTGTAATCTAAATCACCGTATTGTGTTGTCGCAACGCCTTTAAAACCAAAATCGACACCTGAATCTCTTCGCTCAGCGGCATTGATATAACCTTCTGTAATAGTATGTGGCACATATGGATCACCAGATATGGCATTGCCTAAACGATCTGTACCAGCGCCAGTTGCATCATAACGACTAATTCGGGATGCCATGTTAGAACACATCGCTGAGTTTTTATCATGCACACCTGTATTACATTCATAATCAAGTTGCATGATGTAACCAGCACCAAGTAGTTGAATTTTGTCTTTTATCACTATATTGTAATAGTCGATATTAAATGATAAATAATCATTAAATTCATATACTAAGCCAGTTGTAAAGGTAGTGCCTGTTTCTTCTTTTAAGCTTAAATCTCCTTTTGAAACACTTTCAAAATCAACTTGAAGGCTAGGTTTATTTGGATCTGCTGTGATATCTGAATCGATACAAGAAAGTGTTAAAGCCGCTGGGTCATAACCAGTTGCACTACCATCATTTGCTAATGCTAAACATGCATCGGCAATCAGCCTGTCATTGCCCATGCCAAAATTGCCACTAAAACCTTTATACAATTGAGCCAAAGCGGGACCACGGAAAGTGGTACCAAATGCACTTCTGATCACAACGTTTTCAATGGGTCGGTAGGTAAAGCCAATTTGAGAAGATGCTGCACCTCCGACTTCTGATTCATCGTCGTAATAATCGTAACGTACAGCCGCTTCAATATCTAAATTATCCAGTACAGGTATTAAAAACTCTGCAGCTGCCGCATAACGGTTACGACTTCCGTCAGTGATCACCCCTGTTAAACCTGCAAACTCTTTATCGAGTACCCGTTCATCAGGTATTGCTTTACTGCCTTCATCCATCAGTTCAACGTAGGCTGAAAATGCGACAGGTCCTGCAGGTAAATCAAATAAATCGCCGGTGATATCGGCTGTAAATGTATTGTTATAAGACTCACCGTCATAAACAACCCAATCGGCAATTTCAAATGCCGTTGTTTTGTTTAAACCGCCATACCAAGTTTTATAATCTGGGCGATAGACAGGTAAACCCTCATGCGTGCCTTGTTGTTCACCCAGTATTTTACTAAAACCAGAGTTTGTTGCATTTAAATATTGGTCACTAAAATCATAAACGGAACGTGCAAAAGCAATGGAATAATTGTAATCAGCAATATCGCCTTCAATACCAAAATTGATTGAATAAGAGGAGTCATCAAAAGTACGACCATAACCATCGTCGGTATATTCAGAGTCCATGACTTTTCGCCACATTTGTTTTACAACACCGCCATATCCGCCGTCTTTATTTGGTAAATCAGGATCCCAAAATTTATCTCCCATATAAAATAATGGACCGCGCGTGCCTTTTTTCTCTTGTTGTATATAAAAAGCATTGGCGAATAAATTTATGTCTTGGGTTAATTGATAATTACCATTTACGTAAACACTGGCTGATTCATTTTTATTTATCATCTGATTTGAAACGTTTTCGTCCCAACCACAGCTCGCGCCTATGGTTGTTGTTCCGCGGTCAATATAGTGCTGCACAGCCATATCATGTGGATTATCATCGGTATTACAGTACTCTTTGGCATAGTTATTTACTGTATCAGTATCGTCTGAGCGCACTGTGATCGAGCGGTTTAATTCAATACGAGCATTACTTGCAGGGTTATCCCAGTCACTATCATGATAAGGACGATCACCTGAAATTAATCCATCATTGGTTTTATATTCTGCCGCATAGTCAATACTCCAATCATTATCACTAAACCCACCGACAAAACTGATCGCTTTAGAATTGTTGCTACCATAAGTATCAGCGCCACCTTGAAGCTCAATATAATGGCCTTCAATCCCTTTTTTAGTAACAATATTGATCACACCACCCATGGCTTCTGAGCCATAAATAGCTGATGCCCCACCAGTTTGAATATCAATGCGCTGTACCATAGCGGTTGGGATCATATCTAAATTTACAATGTTAGTTGCGCCATCAAATGGCATAGGGTAATAAGCCAATCGTTTACCGTTAACCAAAATAAGCGTATATTCAGGGCCTAAACCACGTAAATTTAACTCTTTAGCGCCTGGCGTATAAGATCCTGTGTTTATTTCACCTAATACAGCCCCGCCCGCCGCGGTTAAGTTTGATAGCGCATCATATACATTATTAAAGCCATTTTTAATCATATCGTCTGACGTGATAGTAGTGACATTTATCACCCCTTCCAGATCTGTACGCTTAATTCTAGAACCCGTAATTTCTACCCGTTCAATTTCTTCATTGTTGTCTATTTGTTCATTGGCACTTAAATTGAAATGTGTCATTGTTGAGCCTAAGCATGTTACTGCAATGGCTACTTTTGAAAGCATATATTTTTTATTTTTTAGATAGTTCATAGAAATTCCCTTACAGTTATTTGGAACGTTCCAATAAATTATCAAATAAAAAACACCAAAAAAGACTAGTTTAATAACTTTATTAAAAGCTATTTAAACTCGAGTGAAATGTTATTTAATTTTTAATGGAACGTTCCAATTAAGCTTTAAAATTTACATTAAGTCAACATCCTAGTGCTAAATAATAGGTAATAATTGATCTGTAAATTTTAAATTCAATAAAAAACAAATGGTTAGTTATTTATGCGCACAATGTGAATATAGGTATTTAATCTTGATTTTATTTGATATATAAAAAATAGTGGAGGTAATCTCTTGTATGCTTTTTGAGCGATCTTTGCAAGAGAATAAAAAGTAAGGTATAAAATACCTTCTAAATCAGCGTTATTATACAGGGATATAAAATGTATCGAATTTTAATTGTTTTAACTACATTGTTTTTATGTTCGTGCTCGGCAGTAACTGTAGGTAATGGCAAAGGTAAGGTGATAATTAAATCAGAAAAGCCTTTGTGTAACTTGAAGAAAAGAGATGAAAACTGTCGATTAAATAGTGATTATGCTAAGCAAAGTTATTATTTATAAATGAATATTGCATAAAGTGCCAATCTTGCCTAAATTCTACTTTTTCTAATAATTTGTCGGATGGGGGCTTTTAGTACCTGCTACGGTAATGACACGATGAATGGTTAATTTTTCAAATAAATATTTAAGCAAAAATGTTAAAGCTTCTGAGGCGACTTCTTGTTTTCGATTTTCAGGTTGGATGATGAAAGTGACTTCCTAGTTGTCCATCAATAAAGTGAATTACTTGATCTCCCTGTAAGTTATCGTTGTGTAGGCTATAGCTAATTGATTGAAGAGCTTAATAATTATGAACTCCTAACTTAGCGAGGCGCATGGCAGTTTATAACAATTAAGGCTAAACTCAGTAAATATAAGACGATACTAACTTTTGTCTGGTAACCATAACTGTATTATTAAACCTGATAAGAACATTGCAATGCCAACAAACCAAAATGGCATTAACAGATCATGTGACCATTGACTCATTAGACCCATAACAAGTGCACCAATTGCATAACCTGAATCTCGCCAAAATCGGTAAATGCCTATTAAACTTGCACGATATTGTTCAGAAGAAAAATCACCTACTGATGCACCTAAGTTAGGGTAAAGCATCGCCATTCCAATGCCAATAAATGCAGTTTCAAGACTCCATAAACTAACGCTTTGCGTAAATGGAATAGCGATAATACCGATAGAACAAAACCACATGCCCCAAACAATCAAGCGTTTTCGGCCTACTTTATCTGACAAAGGTCCAGTGATTAGCTGAGTCGCTCCCCAAACAACACCATAAATCGCAATAATAGCACCAGACTCTAGCAGTGATATGCCTTGTGACATAAAGTAAATAGGTAAAAATATCCAAATTATGGCATCGGTAAATTTTTCAACTAATCCCGCTTGATTCAATGCAATCAAAGGCTTACTTTCTATAGAGGCTAATTTAAATAATTGAGCTAATGATTTTTTTTCATTGATTTTGACATCACTATTGGCATTTAATTGGTGTAACTTAGCCCAAGGCAAAGTTTCAACAATCGTTAACTTCGCCAATAGAAACCCTAAGAAAATAACAATAAAACTAAAATAAAATAACCCTTCACGTGCCCCAAGAATAGTCACTATGTAAGCCGTAATTAAGCCAGCAATACCAACGGCAGCATAGCCTGCAAACTCATTGACACCATTTACAAGGCCTTTTTGCGTACTGTGTGCCAAATCTAATTTACAATTGAGTGCCATTGACCAGCAAAGCCCTTGATTAAAACCTAACAAAACGGTTGTTAAAATAATCCAGTTCCAATTAGGCGCGTATAGCAGAATAAAAGGAATCGGCATGGCAACTAACCATCCCAAAAGTAGTATGTTCTTTCGGCCATAAGTCTCACTGAGTTTGCCTGCAAATAAATTCATTACAGCTTTAACAACCCCAAATACGACAACAAACGAAGCAAGTAAAAAGAACGCTTCATCTGCCAAGCCAAATTCTGATTTAGCTAAACCAGGAATAACAATGCGGGTCATACCTATGGTTAATCCAACTAAAAATATCTGCATTAAATGTAATGAAAACTGATTGAAGTTATTTTTTATGCCATGTTCAATTGCAGACGAACCTTTGAGTTCACTCTGATCTTTGGCCTTTATTTTAACTAAGTTAGATGACATGAACGACTCCTTACTGATGAAAGTGGTTGCATATTAGCAAGTATACATTTAACATTCAATCAATCAATTGAATGTTAATTATTTTGAGTGGGTAAATATTTATGTTTATGATGCAAAGAGAAGTACCTAAAGATCCTTCATCGCTTTCTTATTTCATGGGATGTATAAGCCAAGGCAAAGCCATTGCTATTGACGTGCATCTAAATGATATTGATTGGTTTATTGCTCAAGCTAAAGAGAAAGGCGTTAAAATTAGCTATGTAATAGATACTCATGTACACGCTGATCATATTTCAGGCGCTAAGGCGTTATGTAAAAAAATGGGGGCGCATTACATGTTGCATGAAAGTGCGCAAGCAAATTTTGACTTTATAGGCCTTAAGGACCAGCAAATTATTACGGCAGGTAATGTTGAGGTGAAAATATTACATACACCCGGACATACATTAGACTCAATATGTCTGCTAGTGACAGATCTCTCCCGGGGCCCTACTCCCTGGTTTTTACTATCGCAACATACGCTATTTGTAGGAAGTGTTGGCAGACCAGATTTACGAGGTCAAGAAGAAAAAATGGCATCTTGTCTTTATGACACTTTACACAATAAATTATTAACGTTAGCTAACCATATTGAAATTTTACCAGGCGCAAAAGCTGGCAGTGCATGCGGAGCAGGTATTTCAGCTAAACCAATATCAACAATTGGCTATGAGAAACTTAATAATTCAATACTTAAATTATCAAAACCAGATTTCATTGCTGAGGTAATAAAAAACTTACCACCTAATCCAGAAAATATGCTTGAAATCGTCAATGCTAATACTTCAAATTAGTATTGAAGTGCTATTTAAGAAATTAATATTTAGTGAGTTGATTTATATATAGAGAAGGAATTAAAATCATTCAATTATTAAATTGAATGGATAAAAATAAATTATGAACAGCATAAAAAAACAACTTTTTGAACAGCTAGCTCTGATAGGCCATAGCTTAGGTTCACCGCAGAGAGTCGAAATGCTTGACTATTTAGCTCAAGCAGAATGTGGTGTTGATGAGTTAAGTAAGTTAACAGGGTTAACTGTAGCCAATACTTCACGACATTTGCATATTTTAAAACAAAATGGCCTAGTGTTAGTCAGAAAGGAGGGGAAAAAACGTCTTTACAAACTAGCTGGTGATGATGTTGTAATTTTGATCAGTAGTTTGCGTAAAACGGCTAAAACCCATTTAGCGGAAGTGGATCGTTTAATGTTAAACATGACAGAAAATACAAACACAGAGCAGAGTATCTCAAGCACTGAACTTAACAATAAATTAAATAAACCTGAATTATTACTCCTTGATGTCAGACCAAGTCGAGAGTTTCAACAAGGTCATATTAAAGGTGCGATTAATGTTCAACCTGAAGATATAGAACAGACAACTAAAAACCTACCCACAAATAGAGTTGTTGTGGCGTATTGCCGAGGGCCATTTTGCTTATATTCCTATGAAATGATTGATGCCTTAAGAGAAAAAGGCATTGAGGCGCATCGATTAGAGGATGGTTTTCCAGAATGGAAGGCCGCAGGTTTACCATACGAATTAAATGAACCGGGTTAAAAAATTTAAACAAGAGAGTATATTATGATTTATTTAGACTATAACGCGACAACCCCAATAGACAAAGAAGTTGCGGATGTTATGCAACCCTACATTTATGACAACTTTGGCAACCCATCTAGTACACATAAAATGGGATTTGACGCAAAAAACGCAATAAATCATGCAAGATCTCAGATCGCAAACTTACTAAATTGTTCATCAAATGAAATTGTATTTACCGGTTCTGGTAGTGAGGCTAATAATACCATCATTAAAGGTGTGGCTGAGGCGAATCAAGACAAAGGTCGACATATTATTACTTCACAAATTGAACACCCTTCAATCATTGAGGCCTGTAAACATCTTGAAAAAATCGGTTATCAGGTTACCTACCTGCCAGTGAATCATTATGGCGAGATTGAAATATCACAGCTAGAACAAGCTATTACTGAGTACACAATTTTAGTTAGTATTATGCATTCCAATAATGAAACGGGTACCTTACAAGCAATTAAAGCGATAGCTGATATTTGTCAAAAAAATAATATTTTATTTCATACCGATGCCTCTCAGTCAATTGGTAAAGTACCAGTAGATATACAAGCATTAGGCATAGATTTTTTGACTTTGGCGGGTCCTAAATTGTATGCACCAAAAGGTATTGGCGCATTTTATATTAAACAAGGCATAGCATTGCCATCACTCATTCATGGTGCGGGGCATGAGATGGGAAGGCGTGCGGGCACTGAAAATGTTATTTTTATAGTTGGCTTAGGCAAAGCCTGTGAAATGGCAGTTCAAATGTTGAAATCACCAGACATATTCAAGTTAACCCAATACTTTTATCAACAGCTAGTAATGTTATTCCAGTCAAAAATTCAATTAAATGGCCACCCTGTTAATAAATTACCAAATACACTTAATATCAGTTTCTTAGAACATACCTCCGCTGAAATCATGGATAAGTTAGAAAATGTTGCTATATCTGCAGGTTCAGCTTGCCATTCTGGATCGACTCACATATCTCCAGTATTAAAAGCTATGGGTATTTCAGTTCAAGCCGGAAGTGGTGCTATTAGGTTTAGTTTGGGTAAATATACCACTCAGAAAGAGATAGATAAGGTACTTAATATGTTGGGTAAAGCATAAATTATGTATTAACTATCAGTATTATTTTAAGGATCACTTCCGTTTCTGGCTAGAATTAAAGTTTAACTGAGTTATAGTTGCTTTAAGAATAACTCGGTAGTAATTTTAATGTTAAATCCTCCTTTAAATATTGATATTTGCCAAAAAGCTAGACTATCGCGAGATCCGCGTTTTGATGGCAAGTTTTTCACAGCGGTAAAAACAACAGGAATTTACTGCCGTACGATTT
>Ga0209396_1005511_pt1 | contig 11917 bp, 9 predicted proteins | sample GOMGulsemesocosm_6_FD_184638 | JGI IMG/M metagenome (GOLD analysis project Ga0209396, IMG submission 184638) | Methane-oxidizing microbial communities from mesocosms in the Gulf of Mexico - GOM8C Gulf of Mexico (SPAdes) (version 2) | ecosystem: Environmental > Aquatic > Marine > Cold seeps...
ACGAAAAACCGCCGTCAATCCATTAACAACGGTGGCGTATTATTGTCGCCGTGATATAGAATCATCATCGACATTAAGACACAAATTTTAGGTTAACCATGAAAATATCAGAAAACCTGTTATTGATACCGCTGACATTAAATCATGCACCTGACATTCTTTGTTTGGTGGAAGCGAACCGTGGTTATTTACAGCAATATCTTTATTGGGTTGAAGGTGTGGTGGACTTGGCAAGTTGCGAGCGCTACATCGATGAGCGGGTTAACAGTGGTTTAGCGCATGCTCAGTGGTTTGGTATCGAAGTCAATGAAGAGCTAGTTGGTGTATTTGCGGTTAAGTCGATTAACCAGCATAAGGTTGCAGAAGTCGGTTATTGGCTTGCGCAATCAGCTGCAGGTCAAGGTGTGATGAGTCGAGTGATTGCTAGTGTTGTCGCTAAGCTATCGGCGGATAGCGTGGCTACAACACTAGAGTTTGGTTGCCTTGAACAAAATACGCCCAGCATTGCGGTGGCGCTTAAAGCAGGTGCAACCTTAAGCCATCAAATCAACAATTACATTGAACTTGATGGCGTATTACAAACCTTAAAGGTCTACCGCAAACAACTCTAGAACCTAGAGTGCTGCAATCAAGATTTTACGAACGATATCTAATGTTAGATCACCGGTCTCAGATAATTGAGTAAGGTTCATTTTCTTCATTTTAGACACCACTGTATCGATACCAGCTTCATCAATGCCGTAGTGAGAAAGCTGAGTAACAATCTCTAATGAGTTAAAGAACGCTTCTGTTTTATCGATGGCACTATCAATTTTTTGCTCATCAGTTCCTTCTGTAATATGCCAAACACGCTCGGCGAACTGTAGTAATTTAGCGCGTTTTTGTTGCTTACGCTCCCTCATTAAGCTAGGTAAAACAATAGCTAATGTTCTACCGTGTGCAATATCGAAGGTCGCTGTTAGCTCATGGCCAATCATGTGTGCAGACCAATCTTGTGGAACACCCACACCAATGATTCCATTTAGTGCTGAGGTAGCAGACCAGATAAAGTTTTTACGCGCCGCCATGTTGTCATTGTCGTTAAACGTTACTGGACCATCTTCAATTAGCGTTTGTAATACACCTTCTGAGAATCTGTCTTGAATTTTGGCATCGACCGGGTAAGTCATGTATTGCTCAAAGACGTGAACAAATGCGTCTGCCACACCATTAGCTATTTGATGCTTTGGTAGCGTCTGGGTTAAACCTGGATCTAAGAATGAGAACTTTGGAAAGACTAGTGGCGATGTCATTGGGTATTTTTGTTCATTGAACGTGATCACCGCAAAGCTATTCATCTCTGAACCAGTAGCAGGTAACGTCGCGACACACCCTAAAGGCACCGCACTATCGACCGGTACACTCGCTGAGCCGTGAAATAATAAGTTCGAATGATCTGACTCAACATTCGCTGCTAATGATACAAATTTAGTGCCGTCCATCACCGAACCACCGCCAACAGCCAATAAGAAATCAACTTGCTCTGCTTTCACTATTTCAACGGCTTTCATCAGTGTATCGAACTGTGGATTAGGCTCAATTCCGCCGAATTCTACGACAGTGCGATCGCCAAGACCACTAATCACTTTATCTAGGGTGCCATAACGCTTAACGCTACCGCTGCCAAAAAGTACCATGACTTTAGCGTTCGCGGGAATGAGTTTATCCAGCTCATTCAAACGGTCTTGCCCAAAGACGATGTGTGTTGGGTTGAAATAATCAAAGTTTTGCATGGTGTATCCTCTTTAGTGTGTAACAGTATATTAGCAGCATGAAAGTAACTTTGAATGGGCTATACGCTCATTTTGATGCCTAAAGCTCTCACTACCGAATATTTATTGAAAATATATTTCTGAGTTGGTTATACTAATTAGCACAATAACAGAGAGCCCAAACATGAATAGTGTCATTGAAAATATCACCGCGTTAGCCACCAATGAAGGTTTTAACTCGACATCAATCGCCGGCGTTGGCATTTTCAAGGCGAGTCAATCAGCCCCTCGAGTACCTCTGACATATAGCCAGGGTGTCATTATTATTGTCCAAGGCAGAAAGCGGGTATTTTTCGACCAGAAAGCTTATGATTACAATCCCGAAACCTATTTAGTGTTAACCTTACCGCTGCCTGTTGAGTGCGAAACTATTGTCGAAAATGATCTGCCTTTATTAGCACTAGTGATTAATTTTGATATGCCAGTATTAAGCGAACTGGCGCGCGTATTTGACGATCACGGCCAACTTAACCACCATGATAATATCAGCAATAACAAAGGGTTATTTGTAAGTGATTGCACGAATGAATTTAGTTGCGTGATCAGTCGTTTAGCACAATGCTTAAACTCGCCTATTGAGAGTGACATTATCGGTAAAGGGCTGATTAAAGAGATTTTTTATCATATTCTGTGTGGGCCACAAGCAGCACCATTATTTGCATTAGTCTCGCATAACACCCACCTATCGCGGATTGAACGCGTGTTAAAGCATTTACACAGTGATTTTCAAACAAAATTAGATGTTGAGCAGCTAGCCTCGATGGCTAATATGAGCAGTTCGACTTTTCATCGAAATTTTAAACTCGTCACAGCGCTATCCCCGATCCAATACATTAAGAAAATTAGGCTTAGCCGAGCACGTGAGTTGTTGCTCGACCAAGGCCTAAAGGTAAAACAAGCCGCGGCTCAAGTGGGCTATGAAAGTCCCACTCAATTTAGTCGTGAGTTCACTCGCTATTTTGGCCAAAGCCCAAGCGAGTGTCATACAGCAGCTTAGTTCACGCTTATTTAACGCTGGCGATCCAAGCGTCGATGTCGGATTCAACCAACGCCATTGGGCGTGCGCCTTTTAGCAGGATTAAATCGTGGAATACTTTAACATCGAATTTTTCGCCAAGCGCGATACGTGCCTTCTCGCGTAACTCAACAAATTTAAGCATGCCGAGCTTGTAACCAAGTGCTTGACCCGGCCACGCCATGTAACGCTCGATTTCAGAGGTAACATCAGAAAGACCCGTGCCGGTTGTGCTATGAAAGTAATCAATCGCTTCTTGACGAGTCCAACGTTTGTGATGCAGGCCAGTATCAACAACGAGGCGTACAGCGCGATACAGCTCGGCTTGTAAACGACCTAAGTTGCTCCACTCATCGTCTTTGTACATGCCCATTTCCATCGCTACAAGCTCAGAATACAGCGCCCAACCTTCAACATACGCGTTAAACGGTGCGTTTTGACGCATTAGGCCAATGTCTGTTTGCTCCATGTTTAGCGCAATTTGGAAATGATGCCCTGGAACAGCTTCGTGGTAGGTTAGTGTTTTCAAACCAAACTTTGGCACTTCTGTCATATCGCGTAAGTTAATCGCAAACTCACCTTCGCGTGAACCATCGAGTGCAGGCGGCATGTAGTAACCACCTGGTGACCCAGCTTCGATGACCTTTGGAATTCGCTTAACCATCACGCCAGTTTTTGGCATGGTGGCAAATAAGCTTGGCGCTTTAACCATAATGGTTTCAATTTCTTGGTTTAAGAAATCAAGTAACGCTTGGCGACCTTCATCTGAATCAGCAAACAGGAATTGAGGGTCTTTAGATAACGTCACCATACGCTGACCGACTGTACCCTCGGTACGGCCATCGGCCGTAAGAATGTCGTTCATTTGCCCTGAGATACGCGCCACTTCGCTTAAGCCAATGTTATGGATTTGCTCAGGGCTAAGATCTGAATCACCTAAATATTGAATCGCATGCTGGTAAAATTTATCACCGTTTGGCTGCGCCCAAATACCATCACCGCTTGGCGCTTTCGCTTCAAGCTTATTCATTAGTGCAATCACGCGTTGGTAAGCTGGATATATTTCCTGATCAACAATATTACTCGCCGTGTTTAATAGCGTTTTAACTTCACGTTGGTCGCCAATTTCAGAGCCTTCAAGTTTGCCCGCTAGCGCCGTCACCAATGAATGATTGTTAGCACTTGGCTTCACAAAACCATTTAAAAACATCATCGTTTTAGGGAACAAATTCTTAGGTAGCACAATGCCATTGGCTGCATCTTGTTCAAGTTTTTGATGTACTTGATCTGCCATCACAGCAACAGCCTCTAAGCGTGCGAGATAATCTTGAGCATCACCACTGGTTTTCACTACTTGCTGATCTTGTAGCACTGTCGGCACATTCATTAATGGGCCCGAGATTTGGCTGACGATGTAGGGTAAGTGGCCGCCCCAAGTATCAATATAACCCGCGTCAAAACCTGGAAAACCGGCGTAGTAGTTGTCAATAACAAGGTTTACTTTCGCGTGTAGTGCGTCGTTTGCGTTTAAGCTTTCAACATTCACTTTGCTTAGTGTAGCGGCCGCCAGTTTCATCGTTTGTTGCAACGACGCCATGCCTTGTGGCGAGTAATCGGGTAATTTTCGCGCGTAATCCCCCGCGTATTCTTTACTTAGCCCTAACGATGTCGCTTGGGTTGGTTGACTAGCAATATAAGCTTTAGTGGTTTTATTAATAAGAACGTCAAGGCCAGCACGGTCTAATTCGACCATTACCGGTGCAGTATCAACCGCAACAGGCGCCTGTTGCATACAGCCTGAAATAGCCGCTAATACCGTCAATGCAAGGAGTGTTTTTTTCATTGGTTTTATCTACATAAAGGAAATATCCATGAAATATAACAGATTTAGATAACAGTTAATAATGGCTGTGGTTTACCACAATAAAAGCCCTGTACACAATCCACTCCAATTTCAACAAGATATTGATATGTCTCTTTATTTTCAACAGCCCCAGCAATCGATGTTTTGCCCATCGCACGACATATTCCTACGATCGCCGTCACCATCGCTCTGTCGACATCATTGTTAACGACACCGGCGACATATTCATCGCTAATCTTCACCATATCAAAAGATAAATTTTTCATATGATTAAACGAGGAAACGCCACTACCAAAATTATCGAGCGTAAATCGACAGCCATGTTTCTTGAGCTCAGTGATAAAATTAATCACGCCTAATAGATTGGAAATAGTCGCTGTTTCAGTGATCTCGAAACAAATATGGTGCCCTACCAAGCGATGTTTCTTAAATTGATATAATACGAACTCCAAGAATTCAGGATCCGCTGCTGACACACCAGAGATATTAATCGCACAATAACCCCAATCAGGGTTTTCATTGACGCCCGCCAACCACGAGAAGCCATGACCAATAACCCATTCATCAATCTTGGTGATCAATTGATGTTGCTGTGCCGATTCCATTATGGTGGCAGCATTAATGGTGTCACCATCGTAATTTAACCGCAGCAATAGCTCATGACCAATCACATTAGATAAACTATTGGCGGTGCAAATTGGCTGGGCATACATTTCGAATTCATCGTGCTCAATTGCGCGCTTTACTGAATGTATAAACTCGAACTCATCACGCTGTTGCAGTTTATCTCTACCAGCGCTGGAAAAGACAAAGACTTTATCCCTACCTGCTGCTTTCGCGGCGTAACATGCCTCATCAGCCGCCGTCAGTGCCTGAGTAATACTATCCCGCTGTAAATCGAAAATAGTAAGACCAATACTTGCGCCTATTTGATAATTACTATCTTTCCAAACCAGCACATAATCTTTGACTGCTACCCGAATTTTCTCTGCAATATCACGGGCTTTATCCAGCTGGCAATCTTCCATCAGAATCGCAAATTCATCGCCACCGATACGGGCCAAGACATCACTTTTACGCACGCATTGGCTTAGAATGTCAGCGACATTTCGCAGTAATTCATCCCCCGCTAAGTGACCGCAAGAGTCGTTAACCAACTTAAACTTGTCTAAATCGATGTAACACAAAACATGAACTTGTTGTGGGCCTTCATTTTTACGCTCCACCAGCTTTCGCAAAGCTCGCTCAAACTCAAGACGATTATTGAGCCCAGTTAATGAATCATGTGTCGCCTGATAACTTAGTTTTTGTGATAAACGATGCTTTTCAGAAATGTCTTCCGAGGCTAGAAATATCTGGCTACCATTTTCTGGCGTCGTGACCACTTGCGCCGTTTGTTTTACCCATAAACTACGACCGTTCGATTGCAGCTGTCTCATTTCCCACTCGTGCAACTCGTGTGGATGGCTAAAGCAATGGCCAAAACGTTCCCTCACTAAATCGCGGTCATCAGCGGAATATAGCATCGATAAATTTCGACCTAATAAATCCGCCACCTGATACCCTAACTTATTGGCGCCAAAAGCATTAACAGACTCTATATTAAAGTCACCATCGATGGTAAAAAACATCGAAGGGGTCTTATTATAGAGCGTATTTAAGCGTGCTTCGCTAAGTGCTAACGCCAACTCGACGTTCTTTAACTCAGTAACATCTCGTGCCGAAATCGCGACGCCAATCACCTCACCATGATCATCAAAACACGGCTGATGTCGGCCATGAATATAAATATCCTCTCCCTGCGCATTTACTGTTTTCATCTCGATTGTGTGCGTTGTACCTGCTAACGCTAAAGCAATGCTCGGCTTGAGTATTTTCTCAAACCTTTCTTCACCATGTAATGCCTTAACCGGCCGATCAATTAACTCAGAAAGTTCCCGACCAAATTTACGAACATAGGCGTTATTTAACGCCCGATAGCAATAATCTTTATCAACAAAACTAATTAAGTCATCGGTCGCTGCTAATATTTCTTTAAAATACCTCAGGCGATGATCACGATTATTGAGCCTTAACTCAATTTCCGCTCTGACCGCTAAACTCTGCATCATGCTCAATATGCCGTCAGTATTCGTTAACGGCTGTTCGATTAAGGCACCGATGTAACCAAGTGCATCGCCCGATTGATTGCAAAGTTTAATCACCACTGCCGCCGAAAATTTAGTATCAAAGAGTGCGCGCAATGAGGGCAAATCAATATAGGCATCCTGACCGCGACACAACACTTGTTGCTGATCTGTAAAATGAAGTGACTTGGTATAATTACCCGGTTTAGGGCTGCCAGATATCGCCTTGATCCGCATATCTTCAGCGTCAGGCGTAAATAGCTGACAAATGAATGCACAATCAATAGAGCCATGGCTGACAATAATATCGGTTAATCGTTGATAAAAGTCTGCACCACTGGGTAATTTTAAGCCCTGGCTTAACCGCGCCATTTTTTTATCGCTTTCGCTGCGCACCAACTCTAATACCGTACGATTGGCCGCGATCTTTAACACTGAAGTTGCCACCTCTTCATCGCACATCTTGTTCCTAGTATAGATAGCAAGATAACCAACCGTTTTATTGTCACCATCGACTAACTGGTAGCCTAGGTAATAACAAAACTGCTGACCCGCTAAAAAGGAAGCATTAGGGTATGTTTTTTCAAGATCCCCCTGAAGACGCAGTGGCTTAACACTCGTTGTGTCACGACACGGCGTACTCGCCATAGGGTAATTGAAATTCGGCGTATGCGCGCCATCGATAAATATCGATTTGGTTGACAAATTATCGGCGTTGGCAAAGCTAGATTTAGACACCATCACACAATCAACACGCAACAAATGGGATAAGTATTTACTTAAACCATCAAAAAAACCATCAATGGGGATTTTTGAAACACTCTCAGCTATGGATTTATAATTCAACTTCTCTGACATAGCTTCCTATTCTCTAAATAGTTTAATCCATTTTGGATCTGAAGGGGGCGTAGAATCAGTTAAATATAGTGCAAGATTTTCAGTCGCGCTTTTTATGTCGCATTAAAAGGAGATAATTCCAGGGCAAGAGCATTATAATTGTGATATCACCACATATTACGTAAACACGCTGTAAATATATCCCTATACGCTCAATTTTTCGTCTCGGCAATGTGCTCCCTGCTTTGCCCTAACATAACCATCCATGGTTAAGCATGAAAAGTACGGTTTACTTCATATGCACTAATATCCCTTCAATATTAGGGTGTACTTATTAAAACGCTCTTGCCGTGGGGATAATTCGAAAGGGAACAAGAAAACGGCGGTAGCTTACCGCCTAATCATCTTATGATAACAGTTCATGATCTTTTGGTAGTTGTGACACAATCCATAGCACTAGGCGATGTTTTAACGCCGGACCATCTTCTTTATCTTCAGGTAATGGGCTGATTAACTTATCACTAACCAACAAACGATAAATAGCTTCTACTTTATCTTTATTAGAGTCCGCCTTATCAAGACCGCCGTAACCTCGTTTAGTGGCATAGGCTTTACCGAGCTGCATCGCCAGTTTTAATAACTTATCTTCATTCTTATGCTTTTTCATTATCGAGCCTTAATAACTTGAGTTGCTACTAAACTAACCTACTGACGCTAATTATCAATCCCTTCTTTGGCTGCATTCCACAATGAACTGATTAATGGTGTCTTTAGTCGTTTTTTTAAACAACAAATAACAACTTCAAACGGTTTTAGCGCTGGCGTCACATCCATAATTTGGATCGAATCTTTTAATGGGCTGTTATCTAATACGATTTTAGGAACCAAACCAACACCAAAGCCAAGGCTAACCATACTTACAATCGCCTCATTGCCTGCCACTTCAGAATAGATATTGGGCCGCACATTCTTACGCTTAAACCATTGATCGAGCCGCTTTCGTGCTAACCCTTGTTCAGGCACAATCAGTGGCAATTCACTCCAACTATATTGCCCACTATCGACCAGCGCCTGCACTTCGCAACGCTCAACCGGCGCAATAAAGACTAATGGTGACATGCCCAAGGTTTGAAAAGCCATATTAGGCGGTAACTGATCCGGCTTGGCCGCAATCGACATATCCTCTTGCTCGTTATGAACTCGCGGCAAGGCTTGCACCATATCACCGGTGCGTAGCTTAATTTCTACTTTAGGAAATTGCTGACGATAGCGCGCCAAAATTTGATGCAAAAAACTATGGCTGGCAGTCACAGAACAATAAATACTCAGCTCGCCGCTCAGCTCATTGCTATTGGTATCGAGTGAACTCCTAAATACATCCCACTGTGCGAGTGAGGATTTTGCGTAAGCGACAAATAATTCCCCTTCGCGAGTAAGCGATACTGTCCGATTATCCCGGTCAAATAACACCACCGCCAATTGCTGCTCAAGCGCTTGAATATTGCGACTTAAGGTCGATGGACTAACATGACATTGCTCACTGGCGTGGGCAAAATGCAACGAATCCGCTAACGCCAAAAACATCTTCAATTGCTTGTTTTCCATACCAACACCCTATCATTGCAAAATATGCAACACTGTAACCCATTTATATCATTTTACGCAAGATGATCGATGCGCTAGAGTGACGTCATTGCCGCACCATTCGGCCCACATATACTTAGTAGGAATCAACGATGTCTCAGAATTATTTCAATACCTTGTCACTACGCGATCAATTAGCGCAACTCGCTAAATGTGATTTCATGGATATCTCAGAATTTAGCGATGGTGTGAAAGCACTTGAAGGTAAAAAAATGGTTATCATCGGTTGTGGCGCACAAGGTCTTAACCAAGGCTTAAACCTTCGTGACAGCGGCTTAGATATTTCTTACACGTTACGTGCTGAAGCCATCGCTCAAAAACGTCAATCGTGGAAAAATGCGACTGAAAACGGTTTCACGGTTGGTACTTACGAAGAATTAATCCCTGATGCTGACGTTGTTCTTAACTTAACCCCAGATAAGCAACATACTCCTGTTGTTGAAGCGGTTATGCCATTAATGAAGCACGGCGCATGTTTAACGTATTCTCACGGCTTTAATGTTGTTGAAGAAGGCATGCAAATTCGTGAAGATTTAACCGTAATCATGGTTGCTCCTAAATGTCCTGGTTCTGAAGTTCGTGAAGAATATAAACGTGGTTTCGGTGTTCCAACACTTATCGCTGTTCACGAAGATAACGATCCACGTGGTGAAGGTCTGGCACTCGCTAAAGCCTATGCTGCCGGTACTGGTGGTCATCGTGCGGGCGTTCTAATGTCTTCTTTCATCGCCGAAGTTAAATCGGACCTTATGGGTGAGCAAACTATCCTTTGTGGTATGTTGCAAACAGGTTCTATCTTATGTTTCGAGAAAATGGTTGAGAAGGGTATTGATGCAGGTTATGCGTCTAAACTTCTTCAATTTGGTTGGGAAACTATCACCGAAGCACTTAAGTACGGCGGTGTTACCAACATGTTAGATCGTCTAACTAATCCTGCTAAAGTTAAAGCGTTTGAGTTATCAGAAGAGCTTAAGCAAATCATGCGTCCATTATACAACAAGCACATGGACGACATCATGGGCGGCGCATTCTCATCAGGTATGATGGAAGATTGGGCTAACGATGACAAAAACCTTCTTGGCTGGCGTGAAGAAACGGCTGAAACTGCTTTTGAAAAGCAACCGGCCGGCGATGTTGAAATTACGGAACAAGAATTTTTCGACAACGGTATCTTAATGGTTGCGATGGTTCGCGCTGGTGTTGAACTTGCGTTCGAAACAATGGTTGCTGCGGGTATCAAAGAAGAGTCTGCTTACTACGAGTCACTTCATGAAACACCATTAATTGCTAACACCATTGCACGTAAGAAACTTTACGAAATGAATGCAACGATTTCTGATACGGCAGAATACGGTTGTTACCTATACAACCACGCGTGTGTACCAATGCTACGTGACTTCATGACTCGTATCGATACAGATGTTATCGGTAAAGGTTTAGCGTCGACTAGCAATGGTGTTGATAACGCGCAGCTTATCGAGATTAACGAAGCATTACGTTCTCATCCAGTAGAAACGATTGGTAACGTATTACGTGGCCATATGTCTGCGATGAAGAAAATCGTTTAGGCACTCTATTTAAAGAGAAAACACCTAAACAAAAAGGGGCTTAACAGTAATGTTAAGCCCCTTTTTTAGGCGTTAAATAAGCATCATGCTTGAGGCCGGTGAAATGGAATAGGCTTTGGGTAACAGCCATCAATATGTCTAAAAAAATCAAGAATGATCGGAAAGTCTTTATCGACATCGTCGTTAGGCGTAAATGACTCGCGGATACGAATTTCACGACTCTGAAAATCAAACCCGATCATCACAATATCAACTTCAGCTTTACACGCGATATGATAAAAGCCAGTGCGCCAACGGTTAATCGTGCGCCGTGTTCCCTCAGGGGCTAATCCGAGAATGAAAGCTGGATGGTTATGATACATTTCGACTACTTGATCTACTAAATTGTTGTCTCTATTGCGAAAGACCGGCATCCCGCCGAGTGCTCGGAACAACCAACCGATAGGAAAGCGAAATAATTGGTGCTTACCCAAAAATCGCACTTTAATCCCTAAAGCAGAACGCACTAACATGCCGAGAAAAAAATCCCAATTACTGGTGTGGGGACCAACAATAATAATATATTGATCTGAATCAGGTAAATCACCGACGAACTTCCAACCTAACTTTTGTAAAATATTTTTACTAAGATATTGAATCATATACAATGTACTCAAAAACACGCGTCATTCTGACCCGAAATGCTATACAACAGTATAATTGCATTTTTAGATAAAATTGTAAAAGATTGATCAGCTACAATTAGTCACGCTAGAATAGGATTAACATCAAGCTAGGAATGATACGATGAACGAGATTCTTCTCGAAACACTAGGCGCAATCACAGCATTAGTTGTGCTGTGGACCTTATACAGCTCCGCCATTCGCTATAATGTAGAGCGCCAACCAGGTTCGCGCTTCTTACTGATTGGGATTGCGTTGATCTTTATGAGCTTAGCCATCGATATTACCGATAATTTTCCTAGCCTTAGCAAATACGTCGTTATTGGCGAGACTCCTGTTCAAGCCTTTATTGAAAAAGGCCTCGGCTCATTATTAGGTTTAATTTTTCT
>Ga0209396_1005513_pt1 | contig 11916 bp, 6 predicted proteins | sample GOMGulsemesocosm_6_FD_184638 | JGI IMG/M metagenome (GOLD analysis project Ga0209396, IMG submission 184638) | Methane-oxidizing microbial communities from mesocosms in the Gulf of Mexico - GOM8C Gulf of Mexico (SPAdes) (version 2) | ecosystem: Environmental > Aquatic > Marine > Cold seeps...
TATAGGTAGCGTACGCCCAAATAAGCTTACCGCTATCATCCAAGTCAGGAACCGTAAACGTTAATACACCTGCAGCAACAAGCGGAATAATACCCCAAAGTAGATAAGGTCTGAATTTACCATATTTGGTGTTTGTCCTATCTGCTAATGCGCCCATAAAGGGATCTGAAATAGCATCAATCAATCGAGTTACCAGCATCATGGTGCCAACAGCCCCTGCCGACAAGCCAAAAATATCCGTGTAAAAAATAAATAGAAATACATCAAAAACGCGCCAATAGAAATTACTGGCAACATCTCCACAAGCATATCCTATCTTTTCTTTTAGCTTTAAAACACTACTTCCATTGTCCATTTGTTGTTCACCTATTACTTACTATTTATGCAATCACGTCCATGTAATCATCTCACTGGTATTACTTAGTACAGGGCTAAGAATAGTTCAAGGCCAAACCAGTAAGCGCTTACATTCTCTCTCGTTGTTCCAATTGTCCTTATATAGAAATAACAAATATAAACCACTAATGAAAGCGCTTTCATATAATTTTTATTTTCTATTGATAATTGGATATTTAATTGATTTTTTTTTTAATATTTAATTTGAGTAAAACTTAGACATTTAATAAATAGGGATTCATTATTTAAAACCTTTAAAATCAGTAAATTGAATTGACAGTATTAAATGAGGTAAAATATATTTAATACGACTACCATTAACTAAATATTGGGGAAAATGAAAAAAAGGTTTGATCTTGAATAAATTTTCATCTAACTTTATGTAAGCGCTTTCAAGAAATATCGGCGCACCTTGCTTTATTATTTTTTTTACTTAGATATGTAAGCGCTTACAAGACTATAAAAACTAAAGGTTGAAAAAACCAAGGGATAGTAAAATGAAACATAATAAATTTCAAAAAACAAAATTAGCGACTACGTTGTCGTTGATTTTGGGCGTAACGACATTTGCTCCAGTAAATGCGGCTGAAACTAGTGATAAAAAAATAGAAGTTATTGAAGTAACGGGTATCCGTAGTAGTTTAATTAAAGCTATGGATATTAAGAGGAGTAATCAGGGTGTAGTTGATGCAATCAATGCAGAAGACATGGGTAAGTTTCCTGATACTAACCTTGCCGAGTCATTGCAACGAATTACCGGTGTATCCATTGATAGACAAAATGGCGAAGGCTCAAAAGTTACCGTTCGTGGCTTTGGTCCTGATTATAACCTTATTACACTAAATGGTCGTCAAATGCCGACGGCTAATATTAATGATACGAGTGCTTCAGAATCACGATCATTTGATTTCGGTAATTTAGCATCGGAAGGCGTTAGTGCAGTCGTTGTTCATAAAACCAGTCGTGCTAATGTTGCTACAGGAGGAATTGGTGCAACGATTAATCTAGAAACGATTAAGCCTTTAAATGATCCTGGTCAAAAAGTCAGTATCGGCTTAAAAGGTGTTCACGATACTTCTTCACAAGACGGTGACAGTATAACGCCTGAATTATCTGGTCTATATAGTAATACTTTTGCAGATGATACTTTCGGTATTGCTATTACTGGTAGTTATCAAAATCGTCAAAGTGGCTCTGCTCGTGCTGGTATCGATAATGGCTGGCGTCCACAAACTGGTGGTGTTGGTGATTGGGGTTCAGTTGGTGATGGTCCAAACCAAGTCAATGTTCCTGCAGATGGCGTAACTTATGCTGTTCCTCATAATGTACTCTATGGTTTCAGTGAAGTTGACCGTACCCGTACAAATGGTCAAATCACCATGCAATATCGACCTGTTGAAAAAATAACGGCTACCCTTGATTATACCTATTCAAAATTGGAACAAGAACTTAATCAAAATATTCATTCTGTTTGGATGAGTTTAAATTATGCTGGAGAGCCAACAGGTTCGGAGTGGACAGCGCCAAACAGCAGCAATGTTTCTGCACCACTTTATATTCATGATATTGATGGTCCTTCTGATTTAGTGAGCCAAGTTGAGCAAAGCGCTAAGGTTAATGAAAATAAATCTGTTGGTATTAACCTTGAGTATTTAGTCAGTGAAAACCTCACGTTAAACTTTGATGCGCATAGTTCAAGTGCTGAATCAAAGCCTGATAGCATTTATGGTAATAGTAATACTATTCAAATGGCAACATGGACGCGTGCAGAAACTAAAGTAGATTTTTCTTCTGGATTCCCTGTTGTTGAAGTTGTTTTTCCTGATGGTACAAATGGTTTAACACCTGAAGATGTAAGAACAACAGGTACCAGTTTCCGTAATAGTTATATGAAATCTGAAATAAACCAAGTTCAACTTGACGGTATCTATGTCTTTGATAAGGGCATTGTTGAAAGCATCGATTTTGGTATTGGCGTAAACCAAGTAGAGAACAGAACGGCTTATGCTGTTGCTGAACGTCCTAATTGGGGTGGAACGGGTAGCGCTGATGATATTGACGATCAGATGTTACTAGATAGCCAAGATACTATGACAGACCGTTTTGACAATATGCCTGGTGATCATTCAAATATGATCAATTCTTTCTGGGCGGTTGACTTTAACACCATCGCTGATTTAGTCGGTAGTTTATATGGTGACCCGAGTGATCCAACAGCTTGGCCTTGTGGAACATCTATCTGTGCACCTTCAGAATATACTACTGACCGTCGTACAGAAGAAGAGTCAACGCATGCATACATACAAGCGAATTTAGCGTTTGAACTTGCCGACATGCCAGCTAATTTATCCATCGGTTTAAGATATGAAAGTACTGACGTAACTTCAAATACTCTGTTACCTGACGTAATTAATATCGGTTGGGTATCAACAAACGAATTTCAAATCGTTCGTGGCGACGCTGAATTCTTCTCAGACAAAGCCGACTATGACTACCTTCTACCTAATATCGATTTTAATATCGACTTAAACGATGATCTAGTATTAAGAGCGTCATACAGTCAAACAATTACCCGAGCTGGTTATGGTGCTTTAACAGCCGGAGCTGAACTAACAGAAGTAAGAAATGGCTCAGCAAATGGCTCTAGAGGTAATACTGGTTTATTACCAACAGAATCGCAAAATATCGATTTGTCGATAGAGTATTACTACGGTGATGCAAGTTACGTTTCTTTGGGCTATTTCCAAAAAGATGTTGATAACGTAGTAGGATCTGAGCAAGTAACTGAATCACCATATAATGTCACGGACCCTGCATCAGGTGAACGCTACGAAGCAGCTGTTGTAGCAACTGGTGGTGATCGTTCAGACAGTGAAGCTATACGAGATTGGATAGAAGCTAACTATAGCGATGAATATATTATTCCTCCTGCTGGCGGAGCCATGACACAAATTTGGGGACACCCTACACAAAACGGTGCTTTAGATATAAACTTCTCAAAACCTATTAACCAAGGTTCAAATAAGGTTAATGGTTTAGAATTTGCTGTTCAGCATATATTCGGTGAAACAGGTTTTGGCGCAATAGTTAATGCTACGATTGTTGATAGTGATGTTGAATATGACAATGCTGATTTTTCAGGGAACCAAATCACACCATTATTAGGAGTTAGTGACTCTTACAATATTGTGGGTTTTTACGAAAAAGCAGGATTTCAAGCACGTATAGCTTACAACTGGCGTGATACATTCTTATCTGGTTTACATGATGGACAAGGTGCAAACCCTGTTTATACTGAAGACTATGGGCAGTTAGATGCGAATGTAAGTTATGAATTTAATGACAACTTAACCGTTTTTGTTGAAGGCATAAACATTACCGATGAAACTACTCGAAGCTTTGGACGTCATAAGCTTATGGTGAAAAACATCCAACAAACAGGCGCACGTTATAATATTGGTTTACGTTACAAGTTTTAATGTAATATAAATAATATTTTGAGCCGCTGTTAGCAGCGGCTTTTTCTCTATCAATAAACTATATGATATTGAATTCCATACAATAAGATGACCATTAAAATAATGAGATATAATGAATAAACCTGTTAAAAAAGTTGTCATTGTTGGAGGAGGAACTGCTGGTTGGTTAACCGCAGGCATACTCGCAGCAGAGCATAATGGCGCTGAAAAAGCAGGACTTGATATAACATTAATAGAATCAAAAAATATTAAACCTATCGGTGTTGGTGAAGGAACTTGGCCAACAATGAGAGATACACTAACGACTATTGGAATTTCAGAATTTCAATTCATTCAATGTTGTGATGCATCCTTTAAGCAAGGTTCACAGTTTATTGACTGGGTTAATGGAAGTGAGAATGACAATTTTTACCACCCTTTTATTGCTCCTCACGGCTTTGGTCAAAGCAATATGGTCAGATATTGGCAAAACAATCATACTAACCTTCCCTTTGCCCACGCAGTAAGTAATCAACCACACTTATGTGAAAAAGGATTAGCACCAAAACAAATTCAAACGCCTGAATTCGCGGCGGTTGCCAATTATGGCTACCACTTAAATGCAGGTAAATTTGCAACGCTATTACAACAACATTGTGTGCAATATCTAGGTGTTAATCATGTCATTGAAGATGTTAATCATATTATTGAGGATAAACACGGTTCTATCGACCATATAACCACACAAGCTGGCACGGTATTATCTGCAGATTTATTTATCGATTGCTCAGGCATAGCTGCAATATTACTGGGGCAGCATTATAAAATTCCTTTAAAAAATCAAAAACACATTCTCTTTAACGACAGTGCATTAGCGGTACAAGTGCCCTATCAAAAAAATGACTCAGCGATTGCTTCCCACACAAAGTCAACAGCACATGATGCAGGCTGGCTTTGGGACATAGGTTTACCTAATCGTCGTGGCGTCGGTTGTGTTTATGCCAGTGACTATATGTCAGATGATGAGGCATATATCGAGTTAAAAGCGTATATTGGCAAGTCACACACACCTGAACAAGTCGATAAACTAGACATTAGAAAGCTCTCTTTTACACCAGGATACCGTGAAAAATTTTGGCATAAGAACTGTGTTGCCATCGGGATGTCATCTGGCTTCATTGAGCCTTTAGAAGCATCAGCATTAGCGTTAGTCGAATTATCAGCAAAGATGATTGCTAAGGAATTACCCGCTAATACTGCCATAATGCCAATAACCGCCGAGCGATTTAATCAACGTTTTCAATATCGGTGGGAACGTATCATTGAATTTTTAAAATTACATTACCTATTAAGTAAACGAACGTCCCCTTATTGGCAAGCTAATAGAGAGCAATCATCAATACCTGAACGTCTAAGTAATTTACTCACTTTATGGCAATACCAAGAGCCGAGTTATAACGACTTTACTGAAATTGAAGAAATTTTTCCTGCCGCTAGTTATCAGTACATATTATATGGAATGGGTTTTAAAACCGAAAACCGTCAAATACAAAGACGTTTTGACAATGATACCTTGAGTGAAAAATTTTTTAATGAAAACCAACAATTAATCACGCAATACCTTGCGGGTTTACCCACTAACCGAGCATTAATAGACTCTATCATTCAACGACGTTTGAATAATAAAGTGAGCTAAAATAACAAAATTTGGAGTTCCTAATGGCAAATCATGTTTTATTGAATAATGTTGAACATCAAGACTTAAAAATTATCACAGAAAAGTCAGCAAACTTTGGCAATGACAAAATGTACAGTGTTGTTTTTCCATTCGAATTCAAACATGTGCAAGCTGACTACCCTATTTTTTTTCATAAAGAGACCAGTATTAATGCCTTCACAGCACTTGCTTTATTTGGCTTTAAAGAAAATGAAAATTTGTTTCTTAAAGCAGGTAAATGGCAAGCAAGCTATATTCCATTAATGATTGAACGAGAGCCTTTTTTAATCGGTCTGCAAAATCAACATATTGAAGGGGAGTCTATTGAAAGTCCGGTGATCCATATTGATTTAGATAATCCTCGAGTCAATAAAAAAGAAGGTGTCGATGTTTTCTTACCTCATGGTGGTAACAGTGACTATTTAAGTAAAGTCAGTGCTACGTTAAAAGCTATACATGACAGTAAAACATCCAATGAACTTTTCTATAAAACCGTTACCGACCTAGACTTACTCGAGCCTTTAAATTTAGACATTCAATTAAAAGATGGGACAAACAACCGCTTAACGGGTTTCTATACTATCAATGAAGAAAAATTGGCATCACTTAATGGCGAGCAACTTGAAACGCTTAATAAATCAGGCTTATTAATGCTGATATATATGGTGATTGCTTCTCACAGTAATATAAATGCAATGATACAAAGAAAAGACCCATAAGGGTTTTGACAAACGGGCGATTTCTATATGAGTAGTATTTATCATAAAATGGCGAAAGTAAAAACAGTCAATATCACTACTTTGACTGACTTTCTTGCCGAGCCAAACAACTTATCTACACCTATAATATTTAAAGGGTTAGTCAAAGATTGGCCGATATGTAAACTTAGTACTAAATCGGACGACGATGCTGTCAATTATATCAGTCAATTTTATCAAGGCATGGCGGTAGGTACTGGGTGTTGCGATGCTGAATTTGAAGGTCGATTATTTTATAATGATGATTTTTCAGGGTTTAATTTCAAACGAAAAACAACAGATCTCATTAGCTTTTTTGATCAATTGAATGCAGCTAAAGAATGTAGTAATCCCAATGGATTATACTTAGGTTCAACCAACATTGATAAGTTATTACCTGAGTTTCGACATCATAATAATTTAGCTGAACTCAGTGCGTTATCGCCCTTAATGAGTATATGGATAAGCAATCAAACAACGATTGCGGCGCATCATGATGTTGCTAATAACATTGCTTGTTGTGTCGCTGGAAAACGTCGATTTACCTTATTTCCTCCTGAACAAGTTGAAAATTTATATATTGGCCCACTTGAAAAGACACCGGCTGGGCAACCCATTAGTTTAGTCAATTTCAGTGCACCAGACTTTAAAAAGCACCCAAAGTTTGAACAAGCGATAAATCATGCTCACATCGCTGAACTTGAAACAGGTGATGCATTATTTTTACCAAGTACCTGGTGGCACCAAGTTGAAAGCCTGACACCATTTAATATCTTAATAAATTATTGGTGGCAAACTACCCCTAACCATATAGGCGCTCCTATTGATGCTTTGTATCATGCACTGCTAAATATTAAATCGTTACCTTCAGCACAAAAAAAAGCATGGCAAGCAATGTTCAATCACTACATATTTAATGATGATCCCAACGCATTTGAACATATTCCAAAAGAAACTTTAGGTGTATTAGCGCCAGAAGAAGTCAATAATGCAAGAATGATCCGCACAATCTTGCTTAACAAACTTAATCGTTAATGTAAAAAGAGGTGATATTTTGAATAACAGAAAAGTACAAAACATTGTCATCGCAGGCGGTGGTACGGCTGGCTGGATGGCCGCTGCTGCAATAACCAAATTACTCGGAAAAAACCTTAACGTAACGTTAATAGAATCTGACGAAATTCCTACCGTAGGTGTTGGTGAAGCCACCATTCCTACATTGCAGTATTTCCATCAATTATTGGGGATCAACGAAGCCGAATTTTTGAAGGCGACTAACGGTACCTATAAACTAGGAATAAATTTCGAAGGCTGGCGTGACCTTAATGAAGATTATCTACATGCTTTTGGCGTTACGGGTAAAGATTGTTGGGCGGCAGGTTTTCAAAATTTTTGGCTCAAAGGCCGACAAAAAGGCATTGCTTCTGATTTTGGTGATTACTGTCTTGAGCAAGTAGCTGCTAAACAGAACAAGTTTGCTCATATGCCACAAAATGGTCTCAACTACGCTTATCATATCGATGCGGGCTTATACGCAAAATTCCTCAGAAAAATGAGTGAACATCAGGGTATAAAAAGAATTGAAGGTAAAATAAACACCGTAAATTTAAATAATGATACGGGATTTATTGATTCACTAACCCTCGCTTCTGGTCAAACTATTGAAGGTGATTTATTTCTTGATTGTACAGGACAACGCGGAGTATTAATCGAACAAGCACTCCATACTGGTTTTGAAGATTGGTCACATTGGTTACATAACGACAGCGCAATTGCTGTACAAACAAAGTCAGTGGCAGAGCCCATCCCTTATACGCGTTCTATCGCTCATCCTTTTGGTTGGCAATGGCGTATTCCGCTGCAAAATCGTGTGGGTAATGGCATCGTATATAGTTCAAAACATATATCCGACGATGAGGCAAAAAAGACTTTGCTTGAAAACTTGGAAGGCGAAACCATCACTGAGCCGAAAGTCATTAAGTTTAGAACAGGTACCAGACGTAAACATTGGAATAAAAATTGTATCGCCTTAGGTTTAGCAAGTGGCTTCTTAGAGCCTTTGGAGTCAACCAGCATTCATCTTATTCAACAAACTATAATCAAACTGTTAAGAATGTTCCCTCAACACGGTATCGAGCAATCTGATATTGATGAATTTAATGCGCAAACTAAATTTGACACTGAAAAAACACGTGATTTCATCATCATGCATTATAAAGTGACCAATCGTAGTGATACGGCTTATTGGCGAAATGGACAATATATGGATATTCCAGAACCTTTAGCTCATCGTTTAAAGCTATTTAAAGAAACCGGCCGTGTATTTAGAAAAAACAACGAATTATTTGATGATTCATGGATGCAAGTAATGATAGGTCAAGGGTTAATTCCTCAAAGCTATCATCCGATAGTTGATAACATGACAGATGACGAATTAAAGAAATTTCTTGATCATATCAAAAGCAACATCAACGGATTGGTGGGGCAATTACCAGAGCACCATAGGTTCATCGAGCAATTTTGTAAAAGTTAACATTAATATTCTAACTCAAGTTTCGGAGTTCACTTTTACTGGCTAAAAATGAACTCCGAAACTTGAGATTCTAAATATAAGAAAGGCTGCCAATTGACAGCCTTTTTTATTTAATAGAATAGTGACTAGCCTTTAAATTTAACGCATTGTTTATTTTTGATAAACCCTTACGTAATCTATTTCAAAGCGTTGTGGAAAAACGCTTTCATCTATACCTTTTTCGTTTACTTTTTCTGGCCATACGCCCCCAACAGCAAAATTTAATATCAAATGAAAACGTTGATCAAACGGAGCATTACCCTCAATCTTTGATGTCTCTCCATTTTCATTTTGAGTAAACCAAATGTCTGAGGTTTGTGTCGCAAATAAATTACCGTCAACATACCAACGAATTTCATCTTGCTGCCAATCAATAGCATAGACATGAAAATCATCTGCTGGGTTTATATTGTCTTTAAAATCATAAGCAGAACCTGAATAAATATTATTTGGAAAAGTTCCACCATAGTGCAAGGTGCCATGAGTACGATTCTCTTGCTTTGAAGCGATAACTTTAAGATCATCAGATTCAGCTTTCAAATTTACCGCTTCCATAATATCTATTTCACCAGAAGCTGCCCATCGTCCATATTTCCAATCTGTTGGTAACATCCAAATTGCTGGCCATGTGCCTTGCCCTGATGGTAATTTAGCTCTAATTTCAAAGCGACCATACTGCCAATCTCCTTTATTCAAAGTACGTAAACGTGCTGAGCTATATCGCTGTTCTTTTAAATCCTTAACATCATAGTTTGGATCATCATCGCTTAAAGCAGGACCTTGAATATCTTCTTTAATTGCTTGTATAACAAGTATTCCATCTTCGATAAAAGCGTTATTATTACTGTTGGTATAACATTGCTTTTCATTATTGCCTCCACCGAAACAATTTTGCTCGAAACTCCATTTAGTTAAATCAATAGTAGTTTTTTCAAACTCGTCATGCCAGACCAAATGCCAATCATTAACATCATTTATCGGTTGCTTCATTTGCACGTTCCTCATTTGCGTTGGCTCATTCTCACACCCCAATAAAGCAATAACCATAAGTAAACTAAGACCGAATAACTTATTTAAAAACTTCATCAATGCTCCCATCACATTCGAAGTCAGTTGCAGTGTTTGCAATACTTGCTGAAATGTTGATATTGGAGAAGCTTATCTGTAGTTGACCATGGGTTGATAAATTGAAAATATCAGTCACTTGTTTAGTTAAAAAATCAGGCGTGTTAAAACATGACAAATCAATACGCATTGTTTGCCAATTATTAAGTTCGGATTGTACTAATGTTTTTGTTATATCAAGCTCGGATTTACAGCCTTTGTCACAATGCATCGCGAGTTTTACGGCACTTGTTGGTGCTTTTATGACTTGGTAATCGAAACTCAATTGCCCCGATACTTCAAATAAGCTACGTAAATCTTCAGTAAAATCACTTTGAAAATTTATCCCTGCCATTTTTTTACCATCAAAAGTAATTTGTATTGCATCTTCTTGGACAGTTTTATCAATAGTACGGAATTTAATACTGCCTTGCTCAATAACATTGCTATTAATGAATACGGTCTTATTGCCAGAGTAAATTGATAATAACCATGGCTTATTTACCATGCCATTGAAAATATGATGCTGAGTACTTTTAGCTAATGAGGCAGCACGTTCAGATAACGTATCTGGCAATGTATCGATATCTTGGTATGTTAATCCATAGCCGTATGGAAAGAGCGGTTCATAATTTTCATCCCCGCGATTTAAACTTATTTGATCTAGTGATGATAACCATGAATAAGACAATTTACCGGTGAAGTCATACTCAATATTTTCATTAGCATCTTTAAAGAGTACTTCAGCTACACCTGCGCCCTCAGAGCCAGGTAACCAAGCTGCAACAAATGCATCACTGGCATTTAATTCCGCATTTACCCACATAGGACGACCACTAATAAAAATAGCAACTACAGGTATTCCTTCAGATTTCAACTTTTTTAATAAGGCTAAATCTTTTTTATCACCACGTTGATACTCTAAGTTATCGCGATCTCCATGTCCTTCTGCGTAAGGTTCTTCACCAAAAACAACAATGGCGACATCCGGTTTATCAATATAACTACCATCAATACTTAAAACCGCTTTACCTCCAGATTTTTCGACAATTTCATTAATCCCTTGATAAATAGAAGTTCCACCAGGGAAATCGCTATTACTATTTCCTGTTCCTTGCCACGTAATCGTCCAACCACCTGATTGTTTACCGATATTATCAGCACCATCTCCCGCTATTAATATTTGTTGTTCAGGTGAAAGTGGTAAAATACCGCCTTTATTTTTCAATAAAACTAATGATTCTCTTACCGCTTGGCGCGCAACATCACGATGTGCCTGTGCGCCTATTAACTCAGTTTTTCCTGAAAATATCCGTTTAGCAGGGCTTGGTTTATCGAAAATACCGGCACGTAATTTAACCCGAAGAATTCGGCTGACCGCATCATCTATGCGAGATAAAGGGATCTCATTACGCTTTACTTGCGCAATCGTATTTTCATACAAGGGTTTCCAAGCATCCGTAGGTACCATGAATATGTCTAATCCAGCATTGATTGATTGAGGACAACTCTCATTGGTACAACCTGCAATTTGACCATGACCATTCCAGTCACCAACAACAAAACCATCAAAGCCCATTTTATTTTTTAGGACATCGGTTAATAAATATTGATTACCATGAATTTTATTACCCTGCCAACTATTGAATGATGCCATTACAGACTGAGCGCCAGCGGATAACCCCCCAACATAACCTTGCCCATGAATATCAAATAAAGTCTGTTCAGAGTCGATATTATCGCCTTGATCATCACCCTGTTCTGTACCGCCATCCCCTAAGAAATGTTTAACGGTACTGATCACACGTTGATCACCTAGAAAATCTTTATCTGCATGACCTTGTAGACCTTTCACAATGGCAGCAGAGTATAAACGAACAATTTCAGGATCTTCAGAATACCCTTCATAGGTTCGTCCCCAGCGATCATCAC
>Ga0209396_1005514_pt1 | contig 11916 bp, 6 predicted proteins | sample GOMGulsemesocosm_6_FD_184638 | JGI IMG/M metagenome (GOLD analysis project Ga0209396, IMG submission 184638) | Methane-oxidizing microbial communities from mesocosms in the Gulf of Mexico - GOM8C Gulf of Mexico (SPAdes) (version 2) | ecosystem: Environmental > Aquatic > Marine > Cold seeps...
TAGTGCTTGATATCGGCCTCACCCGCGCGCCAATTAAAGTTCACGACACTGTTGAGGTAAACCCGTTCACCGGCGCGGTTGATGATGCTGAGATTTTCCAGCGTAGCCAACTGGCTTTCGCGCCCCAACGGCAGCTGCAGACGGTAGTAAACACGCTCATCGAGTGTTTGCAGTTCATCGACGATCAGACCATCCATCGCCACGCGCACCGCGTCGGTCACCTCCCTTACGGTTAAACCACGGCTGGCCAAAAGCTCGTGCTTAAACTCCAGATCAATCAGGTCGCGTCCAGGTGTGTAACTCGACCAGGATTCCGTCACCCCCGGCTGCTGGCGTAGGAATGCAAGCAATTGATCGGCGGCGCTGTAACGCGCGTCACTACTGCTGATCAACTCCACCTGAACCGGTTTATCCGCTACCGGCACATCACTCTGCGGCTCGACAATCAGTGACGCAATGCCGGGAATGGATTTGAATTCGTGACGCAACAGAGTAACCATGGCGTAGGTATCCACCTTGCGCTGACTCAGCGGTTTTAACTGCACCACCATCAGTGCCCAGGATTCACTGCGGCCTTCGGTGGCGCCGTAAAAGTCTGTGTCGTGATGGCCAATTTGCGAGGTGATGTTGAGCAGGTCTTCTGCGGGCACCAGCTCGCGAGCACGCATTTCCAAACGCGCCACCAGCGCTCGAGTTTCAGCAAAGCGAGAGCCCGCTGGCAGCTCAATCTTCACATTGACATTATCTATATCCACCGCAGGATAGAGCTGAAATTTTATCGTCGCGGCGCCGAACGCCATCACACCCATAAAGATCAACACAAAAGCCAAGACACTGAGCTTGCTGTGGCGCAGCATAAAACCAATACCGCGCTGGTACTTCGCCGTCAGCCTTTTAAACAGCTCAAGTTCCTTGGTCACCGAGCCCTTACTGTGCGCTAGGTGCGCGGGCAATATGTACTGGGATTCAAACAGTGACGCCAACAAAACAATAATCACAGCGATGGGAAAGTCGACCATAAAAGCGGCGTCTCGCCCCCCCATCGCCAGCAGCGGCAGGAACGCCAACATGGTCGTCAACACGGCAAACATAACCGGCTTGGCCACCATCAACGTTCCAGTAATCGCCGCATCAGGACCGTGCAAACCCAACTCTCGCTGGCGCTGCACACTTTCACCGACGACCACCGCATCATCGACGAGAATACCCATCATTAAGATGATGGCGGTGAGGGTGATGGCGTTCATGGTCATACCGCTAAAGTCCATCAATAAGAAAGCGATAATAATTGAAAAAGGCAACCCCATGGCCACCCAGAACGCCAGCTTGGGCGACAGCGTCAGGTATAAAATCACCAGTACCAACAGCAATCCCAGTACCGCATTGCTCACCAGTACCTCGAGCATTTGTGCCGTCAGACGCGAAACATCGTTTACCTCAATCAGCTCGACGCCAGCGGGCACCTGGCTGCGCATTGCCTCAACATAGTCACGGACATACTCAGCGGTATGCAGTTCATCCGCCGTCGCTTTTTTACGGACCTGCAAAACAATGGAGCGCTGCCCGTCGGTACGGCTTTCGACATTCCACGCCTCATAGCCGCTGACGACCTCGGCAATATCGCGCAGACGCACAACATTGCCCGGTTCAAAGGCACGGATAATGACTGACTGAACATCTTCCGGCTGCTGGAATTGCCCCACGGAAATGACTTTTTTCTCGGCGTTAAAGTTCGCCAGCGAACCGCCCGAGTCACGCACATTACGAGCATTAATGGCACTGCGAATTTCATCGATACTGACGCCCAACTTAGCCATTTTCTCGGGAGACAAAAATATTTTAACTTCACTGCGACGGTAACCGATACGCTTTTCTCCCGCCACACCTTGCACCTCACGCAGGCCTTCGGCGACCTTGCGCGCCGCGCCACGCAACACCTCCTCGCTGACCTCACCGCGCAGGTGAATTTCTAATACCGGCGTCAACAGGGTCGACTGTTCCTCCACCAGAGGTTTTTCCAACAAATCATTCGGCAGTCGGGCACTGGCCCGATCCACTGCCTTTTGAATGTTCGCCTGCAATAGGGTTTTATCGTGAAAATCTGCATCAATGCGCGCGGTGATTACCGACATGCCGTCCATTGAATTTGAAAATATCTTTTCTATACCTTCAACTTTCAGCAACTCTTCTTCGAGCGGCATGGTGATCGACAGCTCTATTTCTTCTGGGCCGCTGCCAAGGCGCAAGGTGGTTATATTGACCGTACCCATATCGACCCGCGGATTGTATTCATAGCGCAGCCCAGGAAGCATGACAAAACCCGCCAAGAAGACAAACAACATCAATAACTTGACGATCTTCGGGCGGTCGATAAAGAATTCTATTAAGGTTTTCATAGCGGCGGTGACTGTGTAGTTGGTGCGTTATTATTTAAATAATGTCTCAAGGCCGGCGGCACAGAGAAGTTATTCAATATCGATTGATACCCGCGCACCATCGACCAGTGCACGCTGCCCTTGCACCACTACCTGATCACCGGCGCCAAGGCCACTCATGACCACCAACTGATCCCCCAGACCAACTTTCAAGCGCGGTTGGCGCAGCGCGACACGCGCCAACCCCTGTTCATCCTTCACCACCACAAACACCACGCGCTGACGCTGACGATCCACCAGCGCGTCTTCGGGCAACAACAAAATATCCTTCAGCTCGGCGCCGCTAATCGTTACCCGCGCGGTCATGCCGGGGCGCACAAACAGGTCGCGCTCCTGCAATAATAATTTCACGACAAAATTGCCCGTGCGAGAATCCGCTGCCGCGCCCACCGACTGCACCACCGCCTGATAGCGATGTGACTGCCAGCTCTCAATCACCACCTCAGCCTCTGCACCCACACGCACGTAATTAATATCGCGCTCACTGACAAAGGTTTCGACCTCCAGCACAGAGGTTGCCTGCAATACCAGCAACTGCTCTCCCGGCTGCACGGTTTCTCCTACCTCCACCCATTGTTTATCGAGCAGGCCATCAACCGGGCTGACAATACGGCTGTCGGCGAGATCACGCTCGGCCAAACCCGTCAGCGCGCGCACCTCCGCCACCTCGGCCTGAGTACGGCGATACTCATGACGCGCCGCGGCGAGCGCCTCTTTGGACAGGTTGTTTTTCTGGGCAAGTACTTCGCGGCGCTGCAGGTTATCGCCGCTTTCGCTCAGGCGGCTTTCAGCCTGCTGCAGGGCTTGACGCGCTTGATCCACCCGCAGTTGCAATTTGGTGACATCCAATTCAAGCAGCAATTGGCCACGCTTAACCGGCTGTCCCTCACGCACATGAATACTGGCAACCGGGGCAGAAAAATCCACCGACATTTCAATGCGCTCGGCCGCCTGCACCTCACCAACGCTGCCAATACTTGGCGTCATATTGGCCAGTGTAAGCGTCTGAGCCGTGACGCTCGGCAATAGCTGTGCGGCTGTTTTTGGCACAGGTTGCTGCGCTTGAAGCCCTTCACCACAGGCGCTCAACAGCAGCGCACTAGTAGCGGCCAATATCAGGGGAGTAAGACGCAAGCATGTCGCCATGGGATTTCCTTATATGCCGATGAACAGTCGCGACAATCCTACAGCGTTAATGTGGGCGCATCACCGCTTGGTGACAAAAATTAACCCAAGTGAGCCACCCTGCTTTTGCAAGCGCCATCGCGCCGCCATTAAAAATAGCCGCGCGAAGTTAAAGGATCATGGCTTTCGCCGTGAGGCTGAGATTCGATTTCAAGAGAGGGGGAAATACCACACCGCCAACATAGGTTGGCCATACTGCTGCTCATTAAATATGTTTTAAGCATACCCAGTAGTATTTTAAACGCTGACCTTACTGCCACTTTTGGAAAAAGCGTAAAACCCCAGCGAGTACGGCAGACATCGTGGCTATGAATAGACCGCCATAACCTCTACCAAGAAAACGCCCCGAAGCTGAACGGCAACTGGGGCATCAATATTTAAGATCGATGTTCCCAGTGATTATTACAGGGTCTCGGGCAACCAGCCCCAGTAACCGGCCATTCTCAACTTGACGATCTTGCATTACTGCGCATCAGCCGCGCAGCACAATCATCCGCCAGCTAAAGGTCGATCACGAATCGCCATGATGCCCTTAAAGCTGCCAACGTAGGTGGTGCCATCCGGACCAATGGAGATCGGCGCCCAGTTGTTGTCGAAGTACTGACCGACGCCCGTGTGGATCTTAAAGACGGTTTCGCCGCTTTCGAAATCCAACCCCTTCAAGTACCAAGCGTTGTTCCCGTCCTTGAGAATGTCTGGCCCATAAAGATAGATGATACCGTTAGCCGCCGACAGTTTTGGCACCACCGATAGGGAGCGCTCTGTGGATTTCCAAATCACATCACAGCCCGATTCATCTTCACGGATATCGATGCGCATGGCGCCGCCCGGCGTATGCGCCAGATCGGTCATCTGAAAGGCGTTGGTGTAACCGGCGTTGTTTTCGATGATCATCGAGCGCCCCCAGCCAATCATCGAGTTATCCGTGGCCGATCCTCGCTCATCGAACAGCGGTAGCTTACAAATTTCACGCTGTCCTTCAGCATCGAGCCCACGGCGATAGACGATGAGATTAATCAAACCATCGGCGTTGTCGCTGAGGGTGATGTAGTCATCGCCCAGCAGGGTTGGCGTGGTGCCCGTGCCCTGGTTGATAGCGCCGACTTTTACTTCGCTGCCACGGTCGTAGGTTTCTTTCCACAGGTGCTCAATGGACTTGCCGTCAGCCGCAACGCGCAGCGCGTAGAGCGCGTGATCTGTGGCGATGTAGACGGCGTCCTTATCGGAGGCAAAACTGTTCTGAATTTCTTCTACTTGACTATTCTCTTCGCCATTCGCCCAAAAACGCGAGGCAACCTTCTCCCCCGTCTCGGGATTAAGGGCGCCAAAACGCCCCATGCGCGTGGCCCACCAGATGTTGCCTTGGGCGTCGGGCAGCACCGCACTGATCGGGTCACACTCGCCGCTCGGCAGCAGGTTGTTCCAGTTGAAGCAGTCATCGGGCACCACGTCTGTCATGTCCCAGCGACCGTCCTCATAGAACTGCCACTCGCCAGCGGCGTTCTTGCGATGACCTATGCGGGTAATCTGCTGCTCACTGTCGGCCAGCACGATGCGGTCCTGATTATCCATATAGTGGTAGGCGCCGCCGGAGGTATCGGTCATGGCGATAGCTGGATCAGCCTTGACCACCATTTCAAAGGTAGTAGGTCGACTCGGCAGATAGTGCACAGCGAGCAGCTCCAGGGTATTGGGGTCCATCAGGTGTAGCTGGAAACTGAGGAAGCTGGCGCACAGAGAGACTAGGTAACCATCCTTGTCGAAGGTGGTGGTCGAGCACATGCCGCCAAACGGGTGGCCCGGCCCGAGGCGCGTGGTCACCTCAGGATTATTGCCCAGCACACCAGCGTTGCGATGCACGTCGGAGTTGTAGCTGTCTGTGTGAATGGTCGCCTGATCAGGGGATGCCATAAACGGGTGTTCATAGGCCACACCCTCTACTGGTTTGGCCACCGCCGGGCGGCCGATAAACGCGGGTACAAGCGGCTCAGCGGTATCGCTCGGAATGGCGGTGATCGCCGAATCTGGGGCGCCGCAGCCGCAGAGCAACAAGGCCGCCAGGCCCAATAGACCCATATTTATACTTATAAAACGTCGCATAGTTTTTCCCGCACAGGTCTTGCTGTGCTTATCGGTAGTTGTTCAGGTAGCTGTTAATCAAACATTTAAATTCGGTCATGATCTGCTCGCGCATAGCCGGTTCGGCTTTCACCGCCAGACGCATGCCGCTGAGGTACATGTCCAGCAGCATGCGAAAGCTAGCTCGCTGCTGCTCTGCAGGGATATTGGGGCCATCATCCCGGTCTTGCAGTTGTGCAATCAGCTGCTCGACCACCTGCTGTAGCGTGGCTTCACGCAGGGGTTCTAGACGCGGAGAAGACAAGAGAGCATCGTTTAGGCTTAACACCCAGGGCGCCTGTAAAAACGCCTCCAACAAGCCCTCAATCAAGCGCTCAACCCGCAGGGATTTATCGCTATTTTCGTCTAGCTCGATGCTCGTCAACGCCAACTGCGTGTCCTGAAAGCGTTCCAACAAGCCTGCCACCAGTGCGTATTTATCGGTGAAGTAGGCGTAAAGCGTTGACACATTAATGCCCGCTGCGGATGCCACAGCGTTGGTATTGAGCCCCTCCAGCCCCTCAGCGGTAATGATCTTTGCCGCCGTGTCTAGCAGGCGGTTATAGGTCACCAGCGCTCGACCCTGTGTTGGCTTGGGTTTTGCTGTTTTCGCTGCTGGGGCGGGCACCGTGTCGGAAACTTGTTTGCTGGGCATAATCAAACCTAAGTATTTACTTGATTGATAATTTACCCGACATTCAGACGAAAACCAAGTAAATACTTGGGTCTCCATCTAAACCTTACAGAGGTCGAGTCGCTGTTACGAAATAACGGCACAGCTGCAAAGCAGAGCTCAGGCCTACTTATGCCCCGCCCCCGGCTTAGCTAAACAAGCTCTTCGACCTCAGCACCCCTTTTCAGTGCTTCTCTCCTATATTAAGGGGAGTGTCTGCGTAATTAACGGGGAGGTATGCGAGCCCTGTTTGAAATCAGTGGCGAATAAATAGAAACAAGCCTTCTCTGTTTGGCGTATTGATCACCGCCAGGTGTTTTAAAATCACGGACACACAGAACAACCTAGGAAGTCATGTCTCAAAGGTAGGTTTTAGTATGTGGCTGAAAACCCCAAGCGTTCGAGTGAAGATTCCACTGTCTCTTTTCAGTACTTTGGCTTTAGCGCTTGCTCTTCTCATCGGAGTAAATGATGCCCAGGCTGCGGAGCAACCCGAGGTAAAGAGGGGCCACATGGACTTGTCAGCCTGGGACTTTTCACGTCAGGGGGCTGTAGCTCTCGATGGGCAATGGGAGTTCTTCTGGGGAAAACTGTATTCACCTGAGCACCTGAAAACTGAACAGTATGAGCCCAGCTATTTCTCGGTACCTCGATTATGGTCTGCCGCTGAGGGCCATCCAGCGGTAAAAACCGAAGGGGTTGCGACCTACAGGGTCAGGATAACCTTGCCGGCAAACGACAGTGAACTGGGTCTGCGCTTTAAGCCCATGCCTACGGGTTACCGGCTTTGGGTCAACGATCACCTGCTGTTGAAACATCGGCAGGTGGGGCTGGATCCAGCCACATCCAAACCCGGTCACGCAGGCAACATCATCTCGGTGCCAGCCGGACAAACAGCGCTGGACCTCGTGCTGCAGATATCCAACTTTCATTACCGAGACGCAGGTATCTGGACTCACATCATGCTGGGGCCTATTCAACCCATGTTGCACGACCGAGAGCAGGAGTGGATCATTGATGCCTTTGTGATAGGCGCGACTCTGATTATCGGGCTGTACAACCTGGCGATGTATTGCTTTCGCCGCGAAGAGTCATTCACCCTTTTTCTGGCCCTTTTATGTCTGGTTATTGCTATTCGAACGGCGGTCATCGGCGAGGTTGTTATTGTCAAAATTTGGCCTGACCTCTCATGGATACTGGCGCGAAGATTAGAGTTCATAGGTTTCTATCTGGCAGTACCGTTGTTCTTCAGTTTCCTCAGCAGACTGTATGACGACCACACTCTGAACCTTAGTCAGCGCTTGATCTGGTATATCAGCTTGCCATTTATCCTGCTTGTCGCCGTGATGCCGGTCAGTGTGTTTTCTGCCAGCTTGATCTATTTCGATATATTCTTGATCCCCTGCGTACTGCTGCTGGTAAAGCTGCTCATTAGTGAAGTGCGAAACAAACATAAGAGCGCTTACATCCAGCTTCTGGCTTTTGGCTTACTTGCTCTTTCCATGACAAATGATGTGCTTCTGAATCTGATGTTGATCTCCAGCATTCCACTTGCGCACCTGGGCGTAATGACCTTAATTCTGTTGCAGGCTATTTTAGTCGCCAGGTATTTCTCGACGGCATTTTCTCGAGCTCAAAATGCCGAGAACAAGATACGAGAATTAAACAAGAACCTTGAACAAAAAGTGAATGATAGAACCGCTGAATTACTGCAAGCCAATCACAGCGTCGAACGTAAAAATAGAATTTTTAGCTCCCTGCTCGAAGCCAGCAGCACCATGCATCAAACCGATGATCTGAATGCCTTCATGGAATATATTCTGGATAAACTGAAACTCCTTTTTAATCACATGGACTTTGCTCTCATCATTATCGGCAAGCGTGAAGACATCATAGAAAATACATTTTTTCGCGGTTTAAATACTTCGGAACGAAGTTATCTGGTTAAGCACCTCGCCGACATCGGTCAACCAGAATATGACGGCCCCTGGGTCCGTATGCTGATGTCGGATCACAATATCGAAGGGCACGGCATGCTGTTGATTCGAGGGAGTGAAACCGGCGATACAGACCTTCCTATCATCCGCGTTTTTCTCGAGCAGGTCGCTGCAGTCGAACAAAACCGTCGCCTGACAATTGAACTTCAGCGTATGGCACACACCGACAGTCTAACCGCAGCCTACAACAGAGCCTATTTTGATATCGTCTTCGCGGAACAAATGGATAAGATCAAAACAATACCGGCCTTGAACTTCAGCATTCTCACGATTGATGTCAACGGTCTAAAAAAAGTCAACGATGAGTTTGGTCACTACGCAGGTGATCAGCTTATTATTAACTGCTACCAGCTGCTGTATCAGTCATGTCGCTCGAGCGATATTATTTGCCGCATAGGGGGGGACGAGTTCAGCATAATATGCCCAACCACAGCATACGACGACAGTACAAAATTATTGGCGCGTATTCGTGAGCACGAACAACATTACAGGTTCACCACCTCGAATCAGGACGGCAGTAAACTGGAGCTACCCATCAGCCTGAGTATTGGCATGGCCAGCAGCGAAGACGTGCCAGTTGATCAAATGGTAAGGACAGCCGACGAGCGTTTGTATGCCGACAAGAGCGCTCATTATGACAAGATAAATGTCAAGCCCAGCTCACTGACTTGATGCAACTCCACTCCCTCTAGATTTCACTATTCAATAGAATGAAATAGAACCCAGGATTAATTTTCTGACCAACGCTTGTCAAAGCCGAGACCAACAAACCCTCACCTGATCGTAAAAGTTAACGATTAATCCCCTATTAACTTTCGTGAATCACGGGTGCTCTGCTATGGCGGATGTAACGCCCGGCCAATATTCGGCTGGAGATCACCCGCTCATCAAGCAGCAGCAATACCGCCTCCAACTGTTGCAATCGATCGTCTATCGGCGGGTGGGTTTTCAAGAACAATGTCATGTCCGCTTCACCTTTGTCTCGCCCCCCAAGCGCCTGCAACACGGAGGTAAAACCGTAGTGATCATAACCCGCTCGCGCGACTATCTGCGCCCCCAACGCATCGGCGCGGTATTCGTCTTCACGGTTTAAGCCGCGGCCGTAGAGGTCTAAAACCATGTCATCAAAGTGCGTTGTCGCACCGCTGCTGCGCGATCGCTCGTCATCACGCTTGTGCCCCTGCTGAGCCAACACCAACACATCCCCCAAGAGCCCCTTGCGCGACTGCCCCTGCAGGGCTGCCAGGTGATGCTTTTGGGTTACGTGGGCAATTTCATGGGCGAGCACACCCGCCAGCTCGGCCTCGTTATACACCCTGGCCAACATGCCGGTGGTTATAAACACATAGCCCCCCGGCGCGGCAAAGGCGTTGGCGGCTGAATTATTTAACACCACAAAGCGCCAGGGCAGGTCTGGCCGCTCGCTGTGCTGAGCCAACCAATAACCCACGCGATTGACGTACTGCTGCAGCTGATCATCCGCCGCCAGCATGGACCTGCTCAACAGCGCCTCGGCCGTGTCGCGGCCAATGTCGATTTCCTGCTCCTGGCTCTTCTCGCCAATATCGAAGACCTTGCTGCCGGCCCCGACAACACGACCTAGATCTATCCCCTGTACCGTCACACCACAGCCGTTAAATAAGCACAAAAAACTCGCCAGCACGCCTATTTTAAAAGTCTGACTCATGGGGTTAATCCTCCACTTGAATGACTGGCAGCGACTGACTGCTGAGTTCGCCCTCGGCGGCAAACTGCGACACACGCTCCAGACTTGGCACATAACTGTCCACCTGCTGCAGTTGCGCCTCGCCGTCCTGCTCGTCATCGGCAAGCGCCTGCGAGGTCGCGCCTCGAACGCCGCTGGCCACACCACTGGCGGGCGCCGCCAAATTGCTCGAGCCCAACAACTTGGCGAGGGATTCACTGTGGGTTTCCGCCTCGCGGGCAAAGCGCACACTGAGCATACGCAACCAACCCACCTGTTTATCCACAGATTCCACCTTGTACCAACCGCCTTGGCGCAACAGCAGTATGACCTGCGCATCCTTACTCAACTCACCCAGCTGGGTCGATCGCTGATTGGCATCCACATAGAGCGGCGAATCACGCACCACAATGGCCGCTTGGGCAGCCCAGCAAGAAAGAGAAAAGAGAGAGAAGAAGAAAACAACAAAGGCGGGGACTAACAAGGTGCTCATAACCCGATCCTCAATGGGCCTTAGGTTGCCTGACGATACGGCCAAAGACCATGCATGAATTGACGCTAAAGGGCTCGCGCCACCGTATAAACTTGTACCGATTGCTCGCGACCCTTGACCTGAAATTCACCGCACGAGGTGAATTCAAAACACTTGGGATCACTGGCCTGGGCCGCCAACTTTGTCGCCTCAGATACCAGCAAACGCCCCTGTGATTTGGTCAGGCCCTCAATGCGGCTGGCCAGATTCACGCTGTCGCCTATAGCAGTATAGTCATAGCGTTGCGACGTACCGACCATGCCGACCACCGCTGCGCCTGTATGCACGCCAATACCTATATCAAAATCTTTATAGCCGTACTCACGCTTAAAACCTTCGAGATTATCGATCATTTCCAGCGCCGCATGAATAGCATCTAGCGCCTGCTGGTCGCAATCCAACGGTGCGCCCCAAAAAGCCATCACCGCGTCGCCGATAAACTTATCCACCGTGCCCCTGTGGGTAAAGAGGGTCGCCACCTGACGCTCAAAGTAATGATTGAGCAGGCTCACCACTTCACTGGGGGTTCGTGTTTCCGACAAGCTGGTGAAGTTGCGAATATCAGAAAAAAGCACGGTTAACTGACAGCTGCGACTGGCCAATACCGCCTCAGTATCGTCGCGATCCACCAACTGTTTTACCAACTGCGGATCCATAAGATGACTAAACAACGCCACCGTTCGACTGTAGCGACGCCGATAGTGCCAATACAAAATACCCGCCGCACTCAGCAGGTAAAGCAACGGCGGCAACAGGCCCGGCAGCAACGGATAAATGAGGCCATCGATCATGCCTGCACGCCAGACGAACCCCAGCGCTAACGCTTCAGTTAATAGCACCCCCAAACACACAAAACCCAACGACCAGCGCGATAATAAAAACCAAGTCGCCAAACACAACAGAGCTGCAAAAAAGTGACTGTAAAGCATGGGTGCATCGCGCAGGTACTGATCGTTCAGCAGGTTATCCAGCGCGGTGGCGAGAATAAAACTGCCCGGGTGCTGCTCATTGATCGGCGTCGGGCGCAGGTCGTGTAAACCGCTCGCGGTTGTACCAATAATAAACACTTTGCCGCGCAGCCAAGCTGGGTCTAACAGGCGGCCTTCACCGCGCGCTTGACTCAAGAGCGCGGCGAAGGAGAGGCGCGGATAACCGATGCGCTGATCACTGCGCCAGTCGAGTCGCACTCGCTCGGCCAGCGGCAGATTCACCCCCAGGCGCTGCGCCACAGTGGTTACTAGTGAGGGCCAGCGCCACCCCTGCCAGCGGCG
>Ga0209396_1005526_pt1 | contig 11896 bp, 12 predicted proteins | sample GOMGulsemesocosm_6_FD_184638 | JGI IMG/M metagenome (GOLD analysis project Ga0209396, IMG submission 184638) | Methane-oxidizing microbial communities from mesocosms in the Gulf of Mexico - GOM8C Gulf of Mexico (SPAdes) (version 2) | ecosystem: Environmental > Aquatic > Marine > Cold seeps...
CCAACAATCACCAACAACAACCAACAGCATATAAATTGTTGGTTACTATAACGCCAAAAAAAATGTCATACGCTTACGATAAATCAAAAATATTTGATGTTTCTGATAAAGGACTGGATATCATTTTAAGTTACTTTCCAAAGGCTTCCGAGGTGGTAGGTACTAACCGACATTTTAAGGTTAGGGATGGTGATAAAACAGCCTCGGCAAACCTTTGGTTTTCTAAAAAGCAAAACGCTTGGTGTATTAAGGATTGGGGAGATAATGGAACGCTAAATCCTATTGATTTAACCATGAAAGAGGAGGGGATTGATTTCTCCGAAGCGTGTCAAAAATGGGCGTTATACTACAATATTGCAGACTTTACACCACCAAGCCACAAACCAATAGTAGACTTTTCAACAGCACCAACAACAGCAAAAGTAACCGACTATAAAATTATATATGCTGATGAAATTCCCGAAAAAGCGTTAACAACCATTGGTGTAAAGGTTACTCAATCTGATTGTGATAAATACAATTTCAAGTACATTGAAGAAGTAGTAACTTATTTTGTACACAAATCAACTGGAGTGTTAACCCAGTTAACCAAAAGGCCAACAGAAAACTATCCTATTTATGGTTTTGACAATGGGTCATGGCATAAAATTTATGAGCCTTTCGCTTCAAAAGAAGACAAAGCACCACGTTTTAGGTTCTTTGGTAAAAAACCAACACGATTCATTTTTGGATTGGATTTAGTGCAACAACGTGTACTTGATAAGCGTAATAATAACGACGATGAAAAAAAGAAAGATGAAGATATTAAGCTTGACAATGTTATAGTTGTTTCGGGTGGTTCTGATGGCTTAAATGTTGCTAGTTTAAGCTCCGATTTTACTGTAATTTGGCTCAATAGTGAAAGCGAGCAATTAACTTGGAAAGAGTATCAAGAGTTAAAAAAGGATGCTAAAAATATTTGTTACTTACCCGATATAGATGAAGCCGGAATAAAACAAGCTGTTAAATTAGGTAACAAATTTTTAGATATAAAACACATTTGGCTACCTGAAGGATTAAAGCTATTAAAAGATAATAGAGGTAATTTTTGTAAAGATGTAAAAGACTACATAACTAAGTATTATCGTAAAAATGAACCTGATCAGATTAATACACAATTTAATGCCCTGGTTAAATCTGCTTTGCCTTTTCAATTTTGGGATTCCTATAAAGTAAAAGACACTTGGAAATATAAGTTTAATAGCGCTCACGCCTTTCATTACTTGAAACATCAAGGTTTTTATAAAATAGATGATCTAACTGCAAAAGAGGGTTTTTCTTTCGTGAAAATAACTGATAGCGTAGTTAAAAAGGTTACTCATGTTGAAATGAAAGACTATATAAATAAGTTTTTATTACGAACCAACAAACCAACAGATTTACGAAATTTAATATTTGACACAACTAAATTGTCAGAAAAACAGTTAAGTCAATTAGAATCAATAGACCTTGATTTTAAAGATGCTACAAAGGACAGTCAATATATATTTTTTGAAAATTGCTCTTGGAAAATTACCCCTAATGAAATTGTAAAAATTGATACTGCTGACACAAAAAAAATGGTTTGGGAGGATAAAATATTGGAGCATAGTGTAAAAATACAAGAACCTCATTTTAAGATAAATGTTTTACCAAAAGAAAATACTAAAGACCCCGTAAAATGTACAATTGATGTGCTAAAAAATGACAATAAGTTTTTTAATTACATGATTAATACCTCTCGAGTGCATTGGAGGGATGATTTAGAAAAGCCATTTAAGGACGATTTAAAAGCTAAAAACAAATACTTTAAGGCTAATCAATTTAATATAAAAGGAGTTAATCTATCAGCTGAACAACAACAGGAGCAACAACAACATTTAGCTAATAAAATATATGCGTTTGGGTATTTTTTACATCGTCATAAATCAAAAGACAATTCCTATTTCTGTTTTGGTATGGATAATAGAATTAGTGATGTAGAAGATAGTAACGGAGGTAGTGGTAAATCCATCATGTGGAATGATGCAGTGCAAAAGGTTTATAAAACGGTAAAGTATTTAGAGGGTAGAAAAAAAGAAGTTTTAGAAGATAAGCACAACTTGGCCGATGTAAGTAAAAAACATGATGCTATAATTATTGACGATGCTGGTATCTTTTTTAAGCTTGATATGTTTTATTCTGGGGTAACTGGTTCTATGACTATTCGGCCACTTTTTAAATCAAGCTTCGAGCTTCCTTTTATTGATAGTCCAAAGATTGCAGCGACTTCTAATTTTCAGTTAAAAGACTTAAGTGGTAGTACTATGCGAAGGCTCTTATTTACTGTGTTTTCTGATTATTATCATTACAATACTAATGGAGAATATTTAGAACATAGAAAAGTTTCAGACGATTTTGATGGCTTGTTATTTGATGATTTTACACAAGAAGATTGGAACGATTTTTACAATTTTGTTGCTCAATGTATTCAGTTTTATTTAGGTCAAAAGGAGAAAATAGAACCACCAATGGAGAATGTTGTAAAACGTAATTTATTACGTGTTGCTGGTGAAAATTTTTCTGAATGGGCAGATAATTATTTCAATGTGTTGTCGGATAAGCTAAATAAATACACTTCACGTCCTTATATGTATAATGACTACAAGGACTTTATTGGTAAGTACCCTATAAATGCAAATAAGTTCAAAAAGAGCTTAAAAGCATGGTGTGACCTTAAAGAACATAAGTTTAACCCTATTGAAAAAATAGCTGTTAATAGTGAAGGGAAACAACGTAAAAATATGACTATAGACAATAAAACTCAAGAGGTTTTTTATATAGAAGTTGATTTTACTGAAGAACAAATAAAAGCTCGAGATCTTCATTTTGGAAAAGATAATATTAATACCAGTACTGTTGGTTTAGGTTTTTAAATATGGATATAGACAAGCTACATAGAGAATGGTGTATTCGTAATGAAATTAAAATATACCCTATAAGGCTAACAACAGCTTCAGAGAGTTATAAAATAGGGGTAACTATAGGTAATGGTTCAGAAGAAAAGGGAGACCAGGTGTATCCATTAGCAACCAACAAAGTAACAATAGGGGTGTATGATAAGATAAAGGAAATGCAACAGTATTTTTATGATTTAAACAAAATCACCAACACTACCAACAGTGAACCAACACTAAATAATATGTAGTAGGATTGACCCCTTTGTTTATAAGGGGTTTGGTGTACTGCTAACAGTTACCAACACTACCAACAGTAACCAATAAAGTACCAACAGCAATGCAACACACTAATAAAATAATAATCGAAGTACTAAGGGAAACCCATAGTGATTATGATGCAAATAATTGGCATTATGATAGTGATTATATAATGATTGAGAAAGCTATAAATAAAGCGCTTAGTAAAGAAGTTCAAGAAAAAGAGCTTCTACTATGCACCCCAACGTTAAAAGATATAAACACGCTTTATTTTAGGAGGAATACCAAAAAACTACGGGAGCATATGTTTGAAGTAGCTTGTAATTTGCCTGACGAAGAAAAAAGGCTTACAAAACAACAATTCAATGCTCTTAGGAGTCTTTGGGGTTTACCAAAAGGATATACCAAAGAAGATTTTCAGAATTACCAACAGTAACCAACAACAGCAACAGTGCTACCAACACTATTGCTGTTTTAAACTAATGTCATTAACCACTAACAGTTAAATTTATTTTTTTATGTCAACTACCCTAAAAACAAACAATGTGCCAAAGCATGACTTTACAAAATCAATAACCAAAGGCGAACTAAACTCATTATATGCTGGAAACGGTAAATATTGTAGGAAAGTTGCTAAACAAATCAGAGCCGTAATGCTTGTAGCTTCAGGAGATATACATGGGGATAGTAGGAACTACTTATCTGTTAAGCAAGTTAAAAAATATATAGTTGAATACGGTTTGCCGATTGGTTATTCAGTAGAAGATATACCTTTTTTAAATGAAAGTGATTTATAAAGTTTTATTAAAAAGGAAGTCTAGCTTTTTGTTTAGTCACAACCAACAGTGCCAACAGCACTAGGTGTGTAGGTAATCCCTTTGTTTATAGGGGGGGTGTTGTTTTGTAGACTGTATTACCAACAGTGCCAACAGTATGTTGTTGGTACTGTTGGTAATTGCTATTCATTTAGTATTGTTTTTAATTTTGTTGTTTTATAAAAGCCAAATTAAAAGATTTGGCGATGAAGTAAATATACAATTACGTCTCGAATTACAGACCAGAAACCGTATTATTTATAGGTTTTGTTGTACCTTGTTTTTTATTCCGATTGTTTTAATCAGTTTATTTAGTCCGCTTTTCGAGATGATTCTAAAGCCAAATTCGATAACTAGAAACCGTAGTATTATAATGAACATTGTGGTTGATATAACCAGCCTAATCGAGTCAGTAAATCCATTTGTTATTAAAGACATTATAAGCCCAGAAATGGGAAATAAGAATATTATACTGAGAAATATTTTTAATTTGGGATTAATGAGAATTTCTAAAGTTCCATTTTCATTTTCAAGTCTTCCTTTCAGAAGACAAAATTCTCCATATAATTTTTTGGATAATTTTATTTCAAATTCATCCTCAGTTATTTTACCGATGAATGTTTGATTATTCCAATTAGAGACAAATTGTTCGTCAGATAAAGTTACATTTCTTAATTCAGAAATTGCAATTGAGGCGTTATTCTGTAATTCAATTTGATACTGTTCTTTCGGGAATAATTTCATTCAGTGCAATGATTTTAAATGAGGTACAACGTTTAGCTATGAATAGTACGTGGCAGAAAATCCGCGGATTTTCGTGTCGACACAAGCCATGAGCTTTTTGTTTTGTTTTTAATTTTGTCGTTTTATAAAAGCCAAATTAAAAGATTTGGCGTTGATTGTAAATATACACAAGCTTCAGATTTTACACACCAAAATCCGTATTATTTATAGGTGTTGTTAGGTGCAGTTTTAATCATTATGTAAAAACATTACTTCAGGCATTACTGAAGCCAATGAGTCTATATTCAAAACGTTTGCCTTATTTAATCTAACGTGGTCTAAATACTCTAACCTTTTGAATTCAAAAGGAATTTCATTGATGCTATTTCCAAAAATCCAAAATCTTTTGAGGTTTTCCATTCCTAAAACACAATCAGGGAATTTTTCTAAAGGATTGTCGCTTATGTCAAACCAAGTTAGGTTTTTAAGTTTGGATAATTCATTTGGAACAGTTGAAATATTATTACCTCCAATTGATAAATGCCATAGACTTTTTATATCACCAATTTCTTTGGGCATAGATTTTAATTTGCAATTATCGACTTTTAAAACTCGTAAGTGTTTTAAATTTCCTATAGAAGCAGGAATTTCTTCCAATTGACTTGAGTTTGCAATAATTGATTTTAGATTTTTACATTCCTCAATTTCTTTAGGAAGGAATTTTATGGTTGAACCAGAAATAATTAGAACTTCCAGGTTTTTTAGATTTGCGATTTCGGGTGGAATTGAATTTATCCTCTTTCTTCTTAAATTAAGTTTGTAAACACTATCAGGATTTTTAAAGGCCTTTGATAAAGAGAACTCTTCTCTTAAACCTTGTGCAGAAATAGGATCTTCCCATTTATTTTGAGCAATTGAAATTAAATAACTATGTAAGAAGTTAGATATTTTTAAATCGAGGCTATCTATTTCGTGGTAATTTATGTCATTTTCATTGCTAAATTGATTTCCTGAGATTTGTTTTCTTTCAGTTTTGTCTTTTGTTATTTTAATTAAATCAATTGACTCGGAATCTAATAAATCCGGACTATGAAAATGATAAGGTTCTTTGGTTTTTATGTTCAAGTTGTGATTTAAAAATCTCGTGAATTTTAACAAGGTTGGAATCATTGAATCGTATTCCTTTAATTGAATAGTTCTCTCAGAATTAATTTGTAAACTAAATATAGTATCAGAAAGATTAAATTTCATCAGTGGTACAGAATAACTCAAATTAGCATCCATATTAAAGCCTCCTGTAACAAGAATCTGATAATATTCAATTTCTTTCGTCTTTTCTACTAAGTCCGATTTATTTTGGTTTAGGCTCCCTTTGTTTTGGATCGAATAAAAACCAACTAAACTTAACATCAGTATTAGTAGTAGAGCATATTTAATATTTTGTTTTTTAATGATCATTTTGATACTATTTTTTTTAGAAATAGGAGGAATTGCACCTAACGTTTATATAAAGTGTCGTGCGACGCAGTCGCCGACTTGGATTCCCGGCAGGGAATCCACGAGTAAATATACGCTTACTTTGGGAATTATAACCCAAACTTAAACATGCATTTTATATGGTGTTAGGTATAGTATTTCCTTCTAAGAATTTGTCATAATATGGTTTTATTAATTCTTCTAATTTCTTTCTCTGGTTTTTGTTCAAAGAGTGACCATATGTCGGATAATTTTTGGAAGGCCTTATTGCTAATTCTATTAGTAACTCCTTAATGATAATGTTTCTGTCAATACCACGAGATAATATTTTAAAAGTAGTATTGTTTTGGACAACAGGTCTGTCCCAACCTGAATTTTGAAATAACTGAGAAGATATCAAAAAGATATGAGCGACACCAATCCAATCGTCAGGAACAATTTCAATAACTTTCTTTATATCTTTTTTAGAGACAGAATGTTCATGTCCGCTATTAATTTTCTCAATGATTATTTTCATTCCTGGAATTATGGCTAACGTTTAGCTATGAATAGTGCGGGGCAGAAAATCCGCGGATTTTCGTGTCGACACAAGCCATAAGCTTTTTGTTTTGATTTTAATTTTGTCGTTTTATAAAAGCCAAATTAAAAGATTTGGCGATAAAGTAAAGATACACTTACGTCTGGAACTACAGGCTAAAACCCGTATTATTTATAGGTGTTGTTAGCTGTTGCCTTTTATTTAAAGTCTTGCAATGGATTAGTATGACTTATGTTGTCTCCATCTATAGCTATGATATGAGCATATTTAATATCTACGTTATCACTTTTTATTGAATTAGCGAAACTAGTTAGATAACCAAAAGGGGGATTTTGTTGGATTAGTTTTAAGAGTTCATTTCCAGAATTACTAAAGACATTAACTGGCATTTTTATTGTGGATGTATTAGCCTTAATTTTTGCTACCACAACAATATTACCTGAAGTGAATACTCTTTGCTGATCTCTTTGCTGATCTCTTTGCTGTTTTAGAAATTGATGATTTACAAAGTCACCAGGCTGAAGTAGTCCAATCTCAATCATTAGTGCTATGTCACTGTAATTGATATTGTGATTTTTGCTTAACATTTTATCATCATTAGTTTTAAATAAGTAATTACCATTACCCGATTTAATGGCAAAATTAGCGATTTTCATAAAGGTGTCAGCTTCATGTTTTGATAAATTCCGAATAAGTTCTAGTGTTCGTAATGAATATGTTTTTGGTTGTTTAATTTCGCCAGCTAAAATTTTCCCCCATAAAGCTTGCATTTCTTCATTAGATACTTCTTCAGAAATCCTAAAAAAACGTGTAGTCCAATCCTCATCTAAAGGCTCATCAGTTACGTGTGGTTCATCTTTTAATTCCTCTGCGGCATATGCAGTTATACTTTCTATATTTATCTGTTTTTTTGATTCTTGAAAATCAAGTCTATTTTGAGTTCTGTTTTCAATAGGAGGATTGATTAAACTTTGAGTTTCTAATTTTACTGGTAATTCTTTTGGGGAGCTAATAGATATTTTTTCTTCAGTATATTCAATACCTCCCGTTATTTGAAAATTTTCTTTTACAGCAGTGGCAATAATTTTCATTTCTTCTGCACGTGCTTCAGCCAACTTTTTAATCTCATAAGCCTTTGTATCCACATCTTTCTTTTCAAAGTATGGTTTAGAAACCCTTCCAACTGAATTTGTAACGATATCAATTAGTTTATCTATTGGGAGAACTTTTCCTAGACCTAAAATGTCATTTATTTTCATAGACTTATGATTACTTTTTATTTGTATTAACTTTTTAGCTAATAATGTTTATGGTTACAGCTAACGTTGGTATATGAAACGTAGGGCAGTAGACTTGCACTTTCGTTTCGTTAATGTACTTAGCCAAATATAAATATTTTGCTTTTATTTTTTCTTTTTTGAAACGTCAAATTTTATATTTGGCGAAATTTATAAATACAATAGGGCGTTTAGTTCTAGCCCAAACGCCCTATTTTTTATATACATTGTTGGCGGTAGTTTTTATTTCATTCAGATAACTATTTGGGCCAAGTATTTAAAAATTAGCTACTATAAATATAAGCGATAACAATACCTGTTGCTACAGTAGGTAAAATATCTACTACTCCCGATATAAACATTTCTTTTGGTGGTAAAATTGACCATCCAGAAATAATTAGATAAACAGAAACAAAACTCATTCCACCAGTTATTAATCCCCAAACTGTTCCTTTAACAAGCCAGCTTGCTTCTAGTCCAAAATAAGGATATACAAGCACCATAAGCAAGGTGATTAGGAAATATCCAGCTATTATCGGAAGCATTTTTGTGTCTTCTTTCTTCCTTTCAAATTTGTGCATGTTTTTTATTGTCAATGGTTTCGCTATAAATCTAGCGGCTAATATTCCAATTACATTGTTGACAATAAATCCAAGTAGTAAGCTTATTAAAAAATTTTGCATAGTTCTAGTTTTTATTTGTTAATTTTACTTTCAATTCGAAAGCAAATATATAAATTACTTTCAAAATGAAAGCGAAAAAAGAAAAAAATATTTTTAGGACAGATTGTCCTATAAGTTCAGCGTTAGATTTATTTGGAGATAAATGGTCGTTATTGATTATTAGAGATTTGGTGTATTTTGGAAAAAGAACGTTTAAAGATTTTTCAAATGCAGACGAGAAAATTTCATCAGCTCGTTTATCTGACCGTTTATGTAAACTTGATAAGTTGGGATTACTGATAAAATCTAAGCACCCAACAAATAAGAAAGTCTATCTGTACAGTCTAACAGAAAAAGGAAAAGATTTATTTCCAGTTATAGCCGAATACGTTAGTTGGAGTAATAAATATTTGAATGATCATATTGCAGAACCAGCAAAGCAATTCGCCCAAATGTTAGAGGAGGATAGGGAAGGTACATTAAAACAGTTTATGAGTAAGTAATTACTGCCAACGTTTAGCTATGAATAGTGCGGGGCAGAAAATCCGCGGATTTTCGTGTCGACACAAGCCAATAGCTTTTGTGTTTTGTTTTTATTTTGTCGGTTAAAACCAAACCATAAGATTTGGTGATTGCATAAATATACAATTCCTTTTTCGTTAAGCCTCAAACCCGTATTATTTATAGGTGTTGTTAGCATTAGTTTTTTATATAAGATTGGATTGGACGGTAAAGTCGATAAAAAAAAGGTTTTTCATTGATTAATCTATCAACCTCTATTTTGTCAATTAATCTTTTAAAAATTATCTTTTCACGATCACGTTCATATAATTTTCCATGATATTCAAATGCTTTAATGAAAAGTTGAATACTCTCTTTTAAGTCCGATATTTTGGGAAATTTTTTATTGATGAAAGTTTCTACTGAGTTATCTGTATTCACAAATAACTCACCTGAACTTCCATGAATAATATCAAAACTACCATCTTTTGATCTAGTTAAAAAGAGAAACAGTCTTTGTCCAAGAGCTACTGGTTTTATTCTTTTATCACATGTCCATTGTTTCCAATGATTTACTGTAATATACTTTTGTGAGTTTCCTTTTATTAAGTCTGAAATTTCAAATTTGTATTTACCATCTAAGACTTCCGATATTTTTCCTTCAATAATTAAATCTGCTTTTGATATTATTATTCCATAAGAAAGGTAAGATTTGTCTAAACCACATGCAATGGAACTATAAGTAATCACGAATAAGAAAATGAGTGTTTTCATAATTAATGCTAACGTTTAGCTATGAATAGTGCGGGACAGAAAATTCGCGAATTTTCGTGTCGTCACAAGACAAAGCTTTTAAATTTTGTTTTAACTTCGTCGTTTTAAACCCAAATATTATAAGTTTTGGCGACTATGTAAATATACACTTTCGCTTGGGATTACACACCGAAACCCGTATTATTTATAGGTGTTGTTGTACACTGTTTTTATTTTCTATCCATTTGTCTTTTCTATAATAATTATCAAAATGTTTTATAGATGATATTGTTATCAATAGGCGTTCATTTAAATCATAGGACTCTTGTGTCTTATAGCTTCCATTTATTGTGTCAACAGTTATGAATAAGCTTTGTAATTCATATAACTGAGGAAGATCACCATCTTTATATGATTTAGTTGAATACCATTTCATTTTCGGTGAATTTTGACCTAAGAGCTCTAGAAACTTATGATATTTTTTATCATAGGCTAGGCTTAACCTTTTTAAAGTATCGTTTGTATTTCGATAAATACTTTTATTAAAGCCCCATATTTCATTAAAAGTCTTTTTATCAATTTTCTTATAGATATTTAATACGTCTTTAAATTTGTGCTCAGAAATATAATCTTCATCCGACAATTCAATAATCCAGTTTTTATAGTTGTCATTGGTGTTTTTGTTTTTTGATTCAATTTTATCTTCAAAATATCGTACCAATTTATTTAGGTCAGTAATTTCACTTTTAGAGAATATTTTATTAATTTCCTTAGTAGTTTTTTCTTCATGTGTACTACACGAAATAAATGCTATAATAATTAGAATTAATAGGTATTTTGATCTTAACATTATTCTTAAGGTCTATTTGTGTTTGTATTGGGCTGAATTGTGTACAACAAGTAGATATACGCACCATTGCGTATATCCCTATTATGCCGTGAAGATACAAAAAAACATAATAAAGAGTGAAAAGTCTTTTGTTTAAAGGGTTTGACGGTTTTTATTCGTTTTTAAACGTTTATAAGTAATTAAATATAATTAAACGATTACAAACACTTACTCTTCGATAAAATTATTTATAATGATTTCAAAGAAATACAATGGTATTTTTATGCTATTAAACAATATTACCAACAATCAGCCTGCAGTTATCAATTATTACACTTTTTGATTGAAAGTTACACATGTTTTAAAAGAGTAACGTGAAATGTAATTCCGTAACAGTATGATTTCTAACTTGTTTATGTGTATAAATTACACTATTACACAAAACTGGCTAAAATCCTTCCTTTTTTTATTTGTTTAATAACAATTCTATTTTTATACACAATATAAAAGTGTAATGCTAAGTGTAACAGAAGTGTAATGTGAAATGTAACGATATAAGTCCTTGATTATCAGTATGATTATGTATAGGTGTTACACTATTACACAAAATACACGAAAATCCTTCCTTTTTTTATTTTTTTAAAAATTAAAAGAAATGTTTCGTATTGTTTCGTCTGCTCCTTTGTTTCTAGCGGTATATCCTTCAGTTATTTTTAAATCATGGTGTCGTGCTTGGTCTCTTACTTTTATTGCTGGAATACCTGAATTTAATAATTCTGTAATTCCGCTATCCTTTAAAGAGTAAAATTGATAAATATTACTAAAGGCCATGTTTTTCCTCATTCTACTCCATTCATCACTAATTCTTTTTGGGTTTAATTGTTTTGAACCTGTTGCATAGTTATTTGCTGAAAACAAATAGTCTGAATTATCAGCTTTGCTTATATGGTTAATTAACATAGGCATATATTCTTTTGGTGTTGTAACTGGTTCTGTTTTATGATTTTTGGAGTGTTCTCCGTCAATTAAAATGTAACCATCTTTCAAATTAATATCACCTACTTTAATTTTAGTTAATTCGGTTCTACGGATAAAGCAAAAGTATGT
>Ga0209396_1005528_pt1 | contig 11896 bp, 12 predicted proteins | sample GOMGulsemesocosm_6_FD_184638 | JGI IMG/M metagenome (GOLD analysis project Ga0209396, IMG submission 184638) | Methane-oxidizing microbial communities from mesocosms in the Gulf of Mexico - GOM8C Gulf of Mexico (SPAdes) (version 2) | ecosystem: Environmental > Aquatic > Marine > Cold seeps...
TAGCTCCCTAACTATCCCTGATTTCTATCCCTTAGAAATATCTTCCAGTCATATAAAACCACATTCACTTACTCAGGGAAATAACCAAATAGTGAGTTTGAGAGGTAAAACGGATAAATGACCAAGTGTCCTATCAGGGCTGAAAATAAATCTGAACTCTGCGCTAATAATATATATTATATTAATTCTTTAGTATTAACTTGATTCTAATCATCGCTATATATCCAAAATCACAATGACAGGGAGTCACAGTGTGAACGTCGAATATTTATTCTCGAAACTGAAACAGCCAGCAGAAGCGCAATGGATCCAGTTATCACAGCAAGAGTATTAAAGATGGCAAACTCTGCCACTTACTCCCGTGGTCAGCATGTCGAATCAATAGAACAAGCAGCGATCAAACTCGGTCTCAATAAGTTAGGTTCATTAGTCATCGCTAGCAAAATCCACTTGGATCAAGAAATCGTTTTTACGTGTAGTTTAATGCATAACATTGGGGAGTTGCTGATCCAAAGTGCATTACCAGAAGAAGCGGGTCTAACCGATCTCAGTCAAGCACAGATGATCATACACCGCTTTCCAGAAATGTTACTAACGCAACTCCAAGCGGTACAGCAGCAAGGTAACGAATTGACAGAATTATTAATGCAGGACGTAGCGTAGAGTTTCAGAAACGAAAAAAGCCTGCTCATTGAGCAGGCTTTTCGAATAGTGGTCGGTGATAGAGGATTCGAACCTCTGACCCCCTGGTCCCAAACCAGGTGCGCTACCAAGCTGCGCTAATCACCGAACATGGTGCGGAAGGAGAGACTTGAACTCTCACACCTTGCGATACTAGAACCTAAATCTAGCGCGTCTACCAATTCCGCCACTTCCGCACAAACTCTTTTTACTCACCAGCAGGTAACTCTGATAAGTTTGATAGATTTATCTCATAAAGAGCACTATCTAATATGGGGCGACTGATGGGATTTGAACCCACGACAACCGGAATCACAATCCGGGGCTCTACCAACTGAGCTACAACCGCCATAGTGGTCGGTGATAGAGGATTCGAACCTCTGACCCCCTGGTCCCAAACCAGGTGCGCTACCAAGCTGCGCTAATCACCGAACATGCTCATTAGAATGCATCATTCTTAACAAGTGTGCGCATTATAGATATTGTGTGTAAGTCTGCAAGTCTTTTTAACCAAAAAACGATTTTTTTATCATTTTCAATTAAATCGGAATAAAAACAAACAGCGCCAGTGCAAAAAACAATCAGAACAAATTAATTAACTTACTGAACTGTATTTACCTGTGCATGTTCAATTAAATGCAATGGGGCGACTGATGGGATTTGAACCCACGACAACCGGAATCACAATCCGGGGCTCTACCAACTGAGCTACAACCGCCATTAACCATTTAATTGCACAACCACTATAATAACTATAATGGTGCGTCCGAGAGGAGTCGAACCTCTGACCTCACCCTCCGGAGGGGCGCGCTCTATCCAACTGAGCTACGGACGCATGAGCAATATACTACGTCCAACGGCGAACCTCGTCTAGGCAAATCAGTTAATTCAACATGAATATGTTGCATAATTACAACGCCTGTATCTTTTATAACCAACTAAAAGCCCTATCGAACTGAGGAAAATGCAACAAACACTGTTACAACTATTTAACCTAAGGCTTGGTAAGGATATAATGATTCGCAGTAGTAGGGATTTATTATAACAAAAGTCAACCATAGACTGACAATACCATTATTAGGGAGCTAAAAAGAGCATGTATAAATTACGAAATATTCTAATCACTTTATCAGCATCATTGCTATTTGCATTTACCGTAAGCGCAAATCACAACTCTGCGGAATCAGTTGCAGAAAGAATTGCCCCTGTAGGTCAAGTATACCTACCAGGTGAACTGGCTCCAGTCGTTGCGAAAAGCACAACACCTGCAGAACCACGCTCAGGTGAACAAATTTATACAACTACATGTAGCATGTGTCACGGCAGTGGCCTTGCTGGTGCTCCGATTAAAGGTAATGCGGATCAATGGGGACCTCGAATTGCAAAAGGTAAAGACACGCTTTATCGCCATGCGGTCGAAGGCTTCAATGGCGTGATGCCTCCACGTGGTACGTGTGCAACGTGTTCTGATGACGAATTACATGCTGCCGTTGATTACATGATCCAAGGCCTGTAACACAAAAAATAAATAACGTTATAACAACAGGATGGCCTTAAGTCTCCGATTATAACCAAGTCGCTCTTCGATAAAGCCACTCATTTTTTAGTGGCTTTTTTTTGACCCTCAGTTATCCACTGCTAGACTTTATCACTATAAGACTTAGTTTTTTCGTTATTAAAGACCATTAGGATGCCGACTGTGAACAAGGATCGTCTATCAAACCAGCACCAGCCAAGCAGCGCCAAACTTATCGATCTCGCGCTATCACGTTCATTACGGACACAGCGAGCCTTATTTTTAACACAGCTAAAATCAGCCTCACAACAACTGCAACAAACCCAACAAAGTTTTGTATTATTACTGATTAAAATTGATAACATCGCCGATGTGGAGCAAAGCTTTGGTAGTGAACTCAGTAATAAACTCATTACAATCATTCGTCACCACTTACAATTATTAACCTCCAGTAACGACTGCTTGGTTAACTTACAAGGCGATGAGTTTGCCTTGTTAAAAACGGATATAGTCGATGCGGATAGCGCTATCAGTCTCGCTAAAAAGATCCAATCACAGTTCCGCTTTAGCTTTCAGGTAAGTAACTATAAAATTCTCTGCAGCTGCAGTATTGGAATTAGTTTACAGCAGGCCACCCACTCTGTGAGTCAGGTATTGAAAGACGCGGATATCGCTCTGAAAATGGCTCAGCAGCAAGGTCTAGGTCAATACCATCTATCGAAAGCCTTACCCGTACCAGCTGAAAATACCTTGGCTATATTGCAACAAGAAAAGCTCACTCGCGCTATTATTAACAATGATATTCTGCCGTATTACCAACCTATTATTCAGCTTAACAGTAATCAATTAGTCGGCTTTGAAGTCATTGCCCATTGGCATGAAGAACATCACGACAACAGTTTTATTTCTTTCGCCGAACGTACCGATATTATTATCACCCTTGATTTACACATTATGTATCAAGCCTGCTTACAATTAAAAAAGTGGCATGATTCGAATCCTAATAATCAACAAATCATGTTGGCGATGAACTTATCCGTCAAACATCTCATTCTTGAAGGCGCTGTTGAACATTTAATTTTTATTATTCAACAACAACAGATCCCGCCACATAGTTTAGTATTTGAATTCAGAGAACATGAGTTTATGGCTCACAATGAATTTGCCATACGCGCGTTAGAAAAATTACGCCAAATAGGGGTGCAAGTAGGATTGGATAACTTTTGTACAGGCTTTAGTTCTTTGAATGAATTTTTCAAATATCCGATCGACTTTGTAAAAATAGACAGCAGTTTTACCAATCGTATGCTGATGTCTAACAAAGATCTGTCGTTGATTCGCGTAATTAGAGATATTAGCCACGATATGGGCTTTAAAGTCATTGTTGAAGGAATTAGCAATCCTCAGCAGCATGCTAAATTAATCGAGCTTGGCTGTGAGTTTGGTCAAGGCAGTTATATTGCTCAGCCAATGGACTATACGCAGGTCGAACGCTTATTAGAACTCTAATAAGCGTTATTTTATTTATACTTTGTCAGCTACTTGTTAAAGAGGGCTCTTAAGTTTGCAACACCACGTTTGCCTTTCTCTTGCTTTTCAACGGGAGAGTCAGGTTTTTTACGTAAGTCCCATTCCAGATCATCTTGCGGCAATTCAAGCAAGAATCGACTTGGCTCGGGTTTTACTACTTCACCAAATTGACGGCGCTCTTTGCATAACATCATGAACAATACTTTTTGTGCTCGAGTGATCCCCACATAGGCTAAACGACGTTCTTCTTCAACATTTGGATCGTCATCAATGGAACTTTGATGCGGTAAAATCCCCTCTTCCATGCCGACCATGAATACATAAGGATACTCCAGCCCTTTCGAAGCATGGTAAGTCATTAGCTGTACTTGATCGGAGTCATCTTCTTCTTCATTGCGCTCGAGCATGTCACGTAACGTTAAGCGGGTAACCACTTGTGCCAACGTCATCTCTTCATCGAGATCATCCCCTTTGAGCATTTCTGTAACCCAACGATATAACTCTGACACGTTCTTCATTCGCATTTCAGCGGCTTTAGCGCTAGGACTGGTCTCATACAACCAGTCTTCATAATGTATATCACGCACCATATCACGCACAGCATCGATACTATCACTACGCTGTTCTTGATCCGCTAACTCAACTAGCCAACGGGTAAAGCCACGAACGGCAAGTAAACCACGTCCAGTGAGGGTTTGTTCTAAGCCCATTTCAAAGCTGGCAGCAAACAAACTGATATTACGCATGTTGGCATAATTACCTAACTTTTCTAATGTTGTCGGACCAATCTCACGACGTGGTACATTCACCACACGTAAAAACGCATTATCATCATCAGGGTTCACTAACAAACGCAGATAAGCCATCATGTCTTTGATTTCAGCACGTGAGAAAAATGATGTACCGCCGCTGATTTTATACGGTATACGGTTGGTCATTAAGGCTTTTTCAAATAACCGTGATTGATGGTTACCACGGTATAATATCGCATAATCTTTATATTCACTGCGTGCCATAAATTTATGTGCTAATAGTTCTGATACGACTTTTTCCGCTTCATGCTCTTCATTTTTGGTCGTGAACACTTTAATCGGATCGCCATACCCAAGTTCACTGAATAAACGCTTATTAAACTCATGCGGATTGTTATCAATTAAAATATTTGCGGCTTTAAGAATACGTTGCGTCGAGCGATAGTTTTGCTCTAGCTTTACCACTTTCAAACCAGGAAAATCTTTTTGCAATAACGTGAGGTTTTCAGGACGCGCACCACGCCACGAATAGATAGACTGATCATCGTCACCTACAACGGTGAATTTAGCACGCTGGCCTACAATTAGTTTCACCAACTCATATTGACTGGTATTGGTATCTTGATACTCATCCACTAATAAATAGCGGATCTTATTTTGCCAGCGTTCGCGTACTTCGTCGTTTAGTCGTAACAACAAGGTTGGCATCATGATTAGGTCATCAAAATCCAAGGCGTTATACGCTTTCATATGGCGCATATAATCGTCATAGCACTGGGCAAATAATTTATCTTGGGGCATTTGCGCACGGGCAGTTGCTTGTGGCGGTAATACCAACTCATTTTTCCAATTCGAAATAGCGCTACGTAATTGGTCGATAAGCTCTTTATCTTCTTCGAGCGTCTCTTGAGTAAGCTCTTTTAGTAAGGCGAGCTGGTCTTGATCATCAAACAGTGTGAATGCTTGTTTAATACCTAAACTTTTATATTCTTTACGAATAATATTTAAACCTAAGGTATGGAACGTCGATACCATTAAGCCTTTTGCTTCTTTTTTACCCAATGTTTGAGCAATACGCTCTTTCATCTCACGCGCCGCTTTGTTGGTAAAAGTTACCGCAGCAATATTCTTGGCCTGATAACTGCAATTTTGCACTAGGTGAGCAATTTTGGTGGTAATAACACGTGTTTTACCACTGCCTGCACCAGCGAGTACTAGGCAAGGGCCGGAAATATATTTAACAGCTTCATCCTGACGGGGATTCATTTTCATAGCGACAACACCAGACTAAAACATTAAGAAAAGAAGTAGATATTAGATTGTAGCAAAATTAACATAAAAAAATGCCAGTTATAAATAACTGGCATTTTTTATACATTGAATACGCAATCAAGAATTACTTGATTTTGCCTTCTTTGTACATAACGTGCTTACGAATAACTGGATCAAATTTTTTGATTTCCATTTTTTCAGGCATGTTTTTTTTGTTTTTATCAGTGGTATAGAAGTGACCAGTACCAGCTGATGAATTCAGACGAATTTTATCGCGCATAATATAGCTCCTTAAACCTTCTCACCACGGGCACGCATTTCAGCAAGAACTGAATCGATACCCTTTTTATCAATAATACGCATACCTTTACAAGTAAGACGTAATTTTACAAAGCGGTTTTCGCTCTCAACCCAGAAACGATGTGTGTGCAGGTTTGGCAAGAAACGGCGACGTGTGCGGTTTTTTGCGTGAGAAACGTTGTTACCAACAGCTGGTTTTTTACCAGTAACTTGGCATACTTTTGACATAGTGTGCTCCAATAACTTCAAATATAAGTGTCTACATAGTCGCATTTGAAGCTACTAGGTATACTTTTAATGCTCGGTTTATACAGTAAACCCAGACATAAATCAATAATAGTGCAAAATATCACCACCTTTAAACACACAAAAGTAGTGCTAAAAACAAGCGTTAACGGTTACTTTTTAATCCAAAGTGAAGTAAAACAGTTTAAAACACAAAAAAAAGGCCAAAAAAAAGCAATAAAAATTAAATCATAATAATTGCAAAAAGTATTTCAATTCGCCTAAATGTACAAATGCGAAACCCTTTTTTTCAGGTTATAATCCCCACTCCTTGATAGTGAGTTTACACCAATGCTTAACGATATAGAATTAACCGACCTTAGACAACAGTTTCCCGTATTATCCCAACAAGTGAATGATCACCCATTAATTTACTTAGATAATGCAGCGACAAGTCAAAAGCCCTTGTGTGTTCTCGAGGCGATTAATACCTATTATCGAGACATTAACGCAAATGTACATCGCGCTTCACATGCACTCAGCGCGCAAGCAACATCCGCGTATGAAAATGCCCGTGATATCTGCGCGCAATTTATTAATGCAAATAGCAGTAAAGAAATCATTTGGACCCGTGGCACTACAGAAGCGATCAACTTAATCGCGAACTGCTTAACAACAGAATTTCAAGCTGGGGATGAGATTATCATTTCAACCCTAGAGCACCACGCTAATATTGTGCCTTGGCAGATGCTAGCACAGCGTACAGGGGCGATTCTTAAAGTCATTCCTCTATTGCCATCAACAGATATCGATATGCAGGCTTACAAGTCGTTATTAAGCGATAAAACCAAACTTGTTGCCGTTAGCCATGTATCTAATGCGATTGGCACAGTTAATCCTATTGAAGAGATCATTGCTTTAGCCAAACAAACTAACGCAAAGGTATTAATCGATGGTGCCCAAGCTATTTCACATTGGGAGGTAGACGTACAAGCTCTCGGTTGTGATTTTTATGTATTCTCTGGGCATAAAATGTATGGCCCCACCGGTATCGGCGTGCTCTGGGGTAAAGAAACTTTGCTTAATCAGCTGCCGCCTTGGCAAGGCGGTGGTGAAATGATTAAAGCCGTCAGCTTTGAACATACAACTTATAACGAATTGCCGTTTAAGTTTGAAGCGGGTACACCGAATATTGCCGGAACAATCAGCCTTGCGCGCGCCATGATTTTTCTAAAGAGTTACGATCGACAAGCGCTGGCAGATCACGAAGCTGAACTACTAGCCTACACCACGGCGCAACTCGAAAAAATGCCACGCATTAAGATTATCGGTTCACCTCAACATCGTGCAGGTGGCATCAGCTTCACTATGGGAGACGCCCATAATGGTGATGTGGGTATGCTGTTAGATTTACAAGGCATAGCAGTGCGTACCGGTCATCACTGTGCACAACCTTTAATGCAGAGCCTTAACTTATCCGGTACCATTCGTGTGTCACTCGCCATTTATAACACAAAAGCAGAAATAGACTTCTTCATTACAGCATTAAATGAATTGCAAGATTTACTCTAATATCAATAAATAAAAAATTAACTTTATCCCGCGAGACTTTATGTCTGGTTGGTAATACAGGAATGATCATGACCGATTTCTCGTCGAGCCCATTTGGTAACGAAATTACCAGTAGCGATGTAATGACTTTATTAACCGCGCAAAATGGCTGGCAAAATAAATACCGCCAATTAATTTTGCTCGGTAATAAAATCCCAGCGTTGACTGATGACTATAAAGTAACAAAAAATCAAATTAAAGGCTGTGAAAGTCAGGCTTGGTTAGCGTTTAGTTGTGACAATGATGAACGACTATGGTTTGGTCTGGATTCAGATGCGCGTATTGTTAAAGGTTTAATGGCGGCATTATTAGCAGCCGTTAATGGTAAAACGCGCGTTGAAATCGCAGCATTTAATATTGATGACTATTTTGCTCAGCTTGGTTTTATGCAACAACTTAGCCCTTCTCGTGGCAATGGTTTAAAAGCGGTGATCGCAGCGATCCAAGCCGCCTAATAAACGAGAATATAAGTGGTGTATTGATTAACGCCACTTATATATCAACTGATGTCCTACTATTTCTGCAGGTTTTTAACAATCAACGCAGTTCCCATGCCCCCACCAATACACAGTGATGCCAAACCGTAATCTACCCCACGTTTTTTCATCTCATGTAATAGCGTCACAGTAATACGACTACCGGAAGCCCCCAGAGGATGACCTAAAGCAATCGCGCCACCATTCACATTGGTTTTATCAGCAAACCAGTCCATATCAACATTATGCTCTTGAGTCAGATTAGTCATTACCCCTAATGCTTGTGCAGCAAAGGCTTCGTTTAACTCTAATAATTCTATCTGCTCTAATGACATATCAGCACGTTTTAGCGCTTGCTCAATCGCAGGAACCGGGCCTAGCCCCATAACTTGTGGATCAATACCACCTTGACCATAAGCGATTAACTCTGCCATTGGCTCTAAATCGTATTTTTCTACCGCCGCTTCAGAGGCTAAAATAATAGCTGCAGCACCATCATTAATACCAGATGCATTAGCCGCCGTCACCGAGCCATCCGCTTTAAATGCAGGACGTAGTTTAGCTAAACCTTCGACACTGGTATTCTCTTTTGGATACTCATCAGTTGCAAAACTTTGCGTTTGACGGCGCACTTTTACTTCAACTGGTACAATTTCGTCAGCGAAACGTTCTGCTGTAATTGCAGCGATTGCTTTATGTTGACTGCCGACTGCAAACGTATCTTGTTGTTCACGGGTTAAACCAAATTGGTCAACTATATTTTCTGCCGTCATGCCCATATGGTAATTGTTAAATACATCAGTCAAACCATCATTAATCATGGCATCAACCATGGTCATGTTGCCCATTTTAGAGCCAAAACGTGTTTTCGATGGCATCAAATAAGGAATGTTAGACATACTTTCCATCCCAGCAGCAACCACGATGTCCGCATCACCAGCTTTAATATGTGCCGCGCCGTCCATAATCGTTTTCATGCCACTACCACAGATCATGTTTAACGTATAAGCAGGCACAGTTGCAGGAATACCCGCTTGCATTGCCGCTTGACGACCAGGGCCCATGCCTTGTCCAGCACTAATCACATTACCAACAATGACTTCATCAACGCGCTCAGGATCCACCTTTGCTGCTGCTAATGCGCCTTTGATCGCCGTTGCGCCTAATGTAGCGGCATCAACACTCGCTAAGCTGCCGCCGAAACTACCAAGGGCTGTACGTTTTGCTGCAACGATAAATACTTTACTCATACCTTGTTTCCTTACTTGATGTGATCAGTTTAATTTTTCAAACATATGTTTGAATACTATCACAAGTTATTAACATAACCGAATTTAGCGCAGATCAAATCAAAGTAGATGGATGACAATAAAGGGGATTATCGGAAGCTGTAGAATTGAATATGAAAATGAGAAAAAGAGCGTGCTGATTTTAATAAGCAAAACCAGTTAACACTATCTGTATTAACTGGTTTAAGTCACCTTAAGCTCATAATTCAACGCATAATAGCGTTAATAAAATAAACTAAATGAGCGTGTTAGACGTTCGCTTTCTCTGCTAATTTTTTCAATACACGTGAAGCGGCAACCAAACCAAAGCTTGCCGTCACTGCGGTGGAAGCGCCAAAACCACTTGAACAATCCATGCCAGTTGCGCCATCTGCAAAATTCTTAGTCATGCATACTTCCCCATCAGAACTGGGGTAAATGAGTTGCTCCGTAGAAAACACACATTCAATACCAAATTTACGTTTGGTATTTTTAGTGAAGTTATGTAAACGACGCAAGTCAGAACGTACTTTTGCAGCTAATGGATCTTGATACGTTTTAGCTAAGTCAGTCACTTGAATTTGCGTTGGATCGATTTGCCCACCTGCCGCACCAATAGTTATACATTTGATTTTGTTTCGTTTGCAATACGCTAAGAGCGCCGATTTTGAACGTACGCTATCAATCGCGTCAATCACATAATCATAATCTGTACTGAGGTGCTCGCCAATATTATCGGTACTGACAAAGTCATCGATAAGATTAACTACACATTCCGGATTAATGGCATGAATACGCGCCGCCATCACATCAATCTTTTGCTGACCGATAGTGTCTTTTAATGCATGAATTTGACGGTTAGTATTGGTTACGCAAATGTCGTCCATATCAATCAGCGTGATCTTACCGATACCCGAACGCGCTAACGCTTCTGCCGCCCAAGAACCCACACCACCAATACCAATCACACACACATGTGCTTGATTAAAAAACTGCAGTGCTTTTAGTCCATATAAACGTGCAATACCACCAAAACGATTGTCATATTCGGCCGACATACCCTACCCCAAATCAAGCAAAAAACGCATTATACTGATTCAATCTCATAACTCAAAGTTTGCGATAAATAACACTTCTATCAGAATAATATTATCCTACCCCAGACTAGACAGATTTTTCAAATTTGTGCATTTAAAATGAAGCTTTAACTAGACGGATTTACGCTATGTTTGATCTACTGACTTCTACTCTGGCTTCACAAACCCGCTTATGGGCGGGTACCAAAGCGGCAAAAACCACGATTAATGAGCAAGATCCGTTAATCATGTATGACAACGAAGCCGACCCACTTTGTCGCTTAGTACGTGAAGCTATTTCAGAATTAAATCTTGATGTACTTATTATTCCCTGCCCCAAAGGTGGAGAGCGTCACAGGCAAGAGCTACAAGAAATGTACAGCACAGATAAAATTCCATTCTTGATTGATAAGAACACCCAGATCATCTTAAATTCAGCGTCTGAGATCATCAGCTATCTATACAAGCATTATGCGAATAGCAGTGCACCGATTCGGTTACGCGCGAATATTTTTAATTATGCGAGTTCAACAAGTGCATCGCTGATCCGCTGCAATGCAGGTAAAATTAAAAAACCAGCATTAAAACCTACTGACCCACTAGTATTATACAGTTTTGAAAGTAGCCCTTATTCACGCCCTGTTCGTGAGACGCTATGTGAATTAGAACTGCCGTATTTATTGGTTAATTTAGGTAAGCAACAATTTGGTGAACTTGGTCCTGCAACACGACGCTTAAGCCCGGGAGAATACAGCCCATTACCAGAAACTAAGCGCAGTGTATTTTTTGCAGAGCATGGCACAGTACAAGTCCCTTTCTTGAAAGATCCAAACACCAACATAGATATGTTTGAGTCAAAAGCAATCGTGAAATATTTAATCACGACGTATGCTATAAAATAATGAATGTGACCAGATGAAAATACGAGGATAGCAAACGCTTATGATGGGTAACTAAAGTATATATTGTTAAGCTATTCGTTCTCCTTTTCTAACATAATTCTATCGGATATTTGCATAAAAAAGCCCAGTAAACATAATCATGCTTACTGGGCTATATCAACTAAACCTTGATACTTATATCAGGTATTAGCCAACAATTTTCTTCATGTCTGACATGTAACCACGTAATTTCTTACCGATAGCTTCTACAGGGTGATTACGAATTTCGTCGTTAACTTCGATTAAAC
>Ga0209396_1005535_pt1 | contig 11881 bp, 6 predicted proteins | sample GOMGulsemesocosm_6_FD_184638 | JGI IMG/M metagenome (GOLD analysis project Ga0209396, IMG submission 184638) | Methane-oxidizing microbial communities from mesocosms in the Gulf of Mexico - GOM8C Gulf of Mexico (SPAdes) (version 2) | ecosystem: Environmental > Aquatic > Marine > Cold seeps...
TATTCTGTTATCAAAACGATACTTACTTCTATGTTAATAAAGATAATCATCAATTGGCTGAAGTATTAGAAAAAGCATTGACCAAAGCAGTAAAGTCAGGACTGCTTGATAGGCTGATAGAAAAAAATTGGGGAAATCTAAAACAGGAATTACAACTCGATACTCGAACAAAAATCACATTAGATATGCCAAATTAGGCGGAAATCGATACAATAGATATAAGAGCATCTTTACTCTAATATATGCATGTGACCATGATTAATTGCAAACCCTTACACTGAAATTGCTGTCGTCGCTGTGGTTATTCCGCTATACAAACTATTAACTACTTTTATGTCACTACCAAAGCTTAATGGGCAAATAAAAACTAGGTGAGTTTGATTAAGCTAATCGAGTTGTTCAACAAAACCTAATAAATTAAGATTAGGCTCAAGTTTAAGTAATGTATTCCTTAGTTCTGGAGGACAGCTGCCAGCAATAGTGAAAGTGACATTAGGCTGTTTGGCTTTAACTAATGGCCAACTATGTTTTAAAAACCAAATTAATCCATCACTGTTAGCTTCCCAAGATAAAGTACCGATATAAAGTATGCTTAGTGATGTTTTTTCATAAGTTAAATTTTTACGAGTCAGATTTTGAGCATCGCCCAAGTGAAATGTATCAATAAACTGAGTGGGATCAGCACCTGCTGTAACCAGTGCTTCTTTATCATTTGGTGCCGCTAATGCAATACTTACTTGCGCAAGCATTTTTAGCTCGTAATGTTTAATGCGATATGACTCTATGGCTAATAACAGCTTTTTGAGTGGGTTATTAACTAATTTTGCATATCTCGACCACATTACAAATTCAGCATTATGTAAATGCATCACAACTCGGCCTGTATAGCTTTTTGGAATATATTGAAACATTAAATAATGATCTACAAAAATCACTTCATAATCATCAGCGATAGCGTCAACTTTATTTTTAAATTCGAGGGAATAATTACGATAAATGGTTAAAGGTAAAGCTTTCATATAGCTATTTAAAAGAGCAGTTAAAGTGCGACCAATAGATAAATAGGTAGTAAATATTGCTAGCTGTGGAAAATGGTCTTTAAATTTGTCTAAATTTATATTTTCAGTCGAATTTTTTAATAAACAACCCAAAGCAATATCATGTTGCGTGATTAAGTGCTCAATAACTTTTGCGCTTTTGATACTACCGCCACTCACAGCGGGATAAGGCAGTTGTGGGGTTACGAATAATATTTTAATGCGAGTCATTCCATAGGGTCTTTCTTATCAAAAAAGTTACCATAAAACCACTATTAATACACAAATGAAACCTCAAAAATTGTATATATATTGAATTATTCAAAATGAATTTATAGGTGCGATGTTAAATATATTCGAGTTGTACTACAACTAAATGTCATACTTTGTAATAAACAAAACAGATTCAATAAATCCTTACTATAGATATTGGCATATCATTGATTGTAAAGTTGATTTTTCTATCGATTGAATTGAAATTCGATATAAAAGAATAAAAGGGAGCCTCTAAAGTTACTTGTATGATTTAGAGGCTGAGGATTTTAATGCGTTACAAGCAATTTACCTTTAGGTGATAATTGCCAAGTACGATCTTTCATCATGCCGCCTTTTAATATGATATTTTTTTTGCCATCAATGCTATGAATTTGCTTTTGTTTTCCCCTACGGTTTTGGCCGTATTCAAATAAAAACACACCGTTATTGCTAAATACTTTTATTGTACGAGTACCTGCATTTAAAACATGAATTTGGTCATTAAGATCTATGGTTAAACTAACTGGTCCATTTAATTGTTCGGCTAATTCAATGCCAAACTCACCAATGTAACCCAGTTCATAACCCTGTTCGCTTAACCAAAGGATATGATGTTGGCCTTGTGGTAAAACAAATAAATTGCCCATGGAATCAAATGCAAAATCTTTTAATGATGAAATATGTTTAGGTAAAGGAATAGCATTGCTTTGAGTGCCAAATTCATCATAAATACGAATCATATTCTCTGTATCAAACCAAATAAATATCAGATCTTGGTAGCGCCGTGCTATCCGCATTTTTAAAGCAAAACTAACAATATCATTATTTGGTGATACTGCATGCGTAAAAGGAGCCTTAATACCAAGCTTATTGATATCAGCCAGTGATAGACGTGTTGTATTAGGTGCAATATCTGATGTATCAGCTTTTGCTAAGCTAATGTTAGGCATGACCATTGATGCGGTTAATACTGAATTTGATATTAAAAATTGGCGGCGATCCATAATAATTTACTCGTTAGTCCCTATAATCTCTATATTTCCATACTCCACAATAAACAACAATAATTTATGTAAAGTTATGAGCCCCACAACTAAAATAGATTATTACGTATAACTTCTATTTTGCAATTAAAAACATTAAATTAATAAACCTTGTCATTGTATTTGTCGGTAAGATTTTGAAGTGTTTTTTACCATTTATCTATATTCATGCCCTAATCACCTGATTCGCAAGGTTACTTATGAGATTAAATAATAGCAGGGAACAATATAAGCATGGTAATTATAGGAGAGCTTGCCAAAGACATATCAGCATACTTGCTTATCGAAAATAAACTCCATACCCACAGATTAATCGAATATTCAGCCAATTTGACAGGTCAGCTTGATTTAATTATCAAGTAAATATAGATTATATCTAAAATCTGTTATTTCATGGTTTTTATATTGTATTTCAACTCATTATATTTAAAAGTTTGGAGATAGATAATCTTGGCTGATGAATACTTACAATTAAAGTTGAACTTCGATGCAATACAACTACAACAAGATCTGGTTAAATGGCAAAATGCGAATTGGCTAAACCATTTTAATAAAGCCGTTAATAAAAATGGCTGGGCTGCTTTGCCTTTACGCTCACCAGGAGGCTCTACTGAATCTATTTCAGCCAGTGCTGATATCAATGCCTATGCAGATACGTATTACTTAGCTCAATCACCTTATTTTGCACGAGTGATGAAGGCATTTAAATGCAAAAAGCATTCAGTTAGGTTACTGGCATTAGCGCCGGACACGCAGATCAAACGACACACAGATCACGAACTTTCCTTTGAAGATGGATTAGCTAGAATTCATATTCCTATCAAGACTCATAGTAAAGTTAAATTTATACTAGCTGAGCAACGTTTACGTCCTAGGGAAGGAGAAAGCTGGTATATCAATGCAAACTACCCCCATAGTTTGAAGAATACCAGTAAATTAACTCGGGTACATCTAGTGATGGATTGTCAGGTAAACCCATGGTTAACGGAGCAATTTAAGCTGGCCGGTTACCGTAAACCTGAAATAATTCACAAATATGGCGATCCCTCAATTAATGATAAAAACGTCTATGAAGTCATAGCAGGGTTAAAAGCATTAAATACTGATACATCCCATGCTATGGCAGAACGCTTATCTCAGATAGCGAAATAATAAAGTCTGCTTTTCCTGAAATATTTATTAGCTATTGTTTGAGCATATCAAAAACTAAGTTATTACCACAAACCAATAAAGGACATAAAATGAGCAGAGAATTTACCGGGAGCATGCCTGTTTCAGTGGCAACCGATTTTGCCGATCCAGAGTTCTCAACCGGTTCTTTGAACGCTTTATTACGCGAACAACTCAGCCAACTGATGCCATCAGAGCCCGCCGCTTCTGCTGAAGTTACTCAAGCGGTTGAAGCTGAGGTACAGAATGAGACCTTATCAAGCTGTATCTTGAGTTCAGTCACTGAAATACTGAACGAACAAGCACTAAACCAGGCATCTTTACAGCTAAAACTGCAATCCCTGTTTGACAGGCTTTATCAGGTTTACCAAGAAGTAGATATAGATGCCGCATCACGTAAGCGCCAGTTTATATCGCGTCATGGTTTAGTGATTTCACCCGACCAATGTGTGACAACGCAAAAAGATACACTGCGGGTGCGGGCATTTATACGTGGAGCACATCAGGCCATTGCAGCATTAAAAGCTAAGCATAATGAATGTTTACATATTGTCTATCCTGCATGTGGCCCATTTGCACCGTTATTATTACCTTTGATCGCTTATTATAAAGAAACTGGCTTATATGACGAAAACGATGTTCGCATTACCCTGATAGATATGCAGCCCGGTGCAGTAGAAAGCTTAAGGGCAGTGATCCATGAAATGGGGATTGCGGGATACGTTAATGAGGTCGTCTGCCAAGATGCTTGTGAATATCAAACAGATTTACCGATACATATGGTTATTTTAGAAGCGATGCAACATGGTTTTAGTCGAGAAGGACATTTACCTCTGGCCCGTCATTTTGCAGTGATAATGGACACTGATGGTGTATTCCTGCCTCAGGAAGTGAATTTACGTGCGGTATTAAGCGCAGGCCAAAGAGAGTTTGTTGAACAGTGGCAACATGAAAACAGCAATGTATGCGAAGCAGAAATGCAACAGCAGATCATAAATGAAAGGCTGGAATTGGGAGAAATTCTCCGTTTAACCCCGGAGTCATTACGATCATTAAAAGAGCGTGTGCTAGATGCAAATACCAGCTTGATAGAGTGTGATGAAGTATTGCTTCCTGAGCTAGAAGCTAACATGAAAAAACCGCTATTGCTGATCTGCACCCGGATCAAAATCTATCATGATGAATATCTGGGAGAATACGATTCAGGTATTACTCACCCCTTACCAGACATGCATGTATGTGTGAACTTTTTACCGAATGATCCTAAACCCGGTGATCTGTTAGTAAAAACGGGTGATAAACTTAAGTTTTACTATCGTTTGAATGGTTTACCTGGCTTTCTTGCTACCGTCGGTGGGTGATATTTTTAAAAATTCGATTTTAAGGAAGTGAATATAAATGAATAATGAAAGTAAAAAGTTAGTATTGTTTGCCGCCAGTAGTGTGGTAATACCGACGCTAAATGCATTATTGCAATCACAACAACTGGCTGGTGTGGTATTGACTGAGCGGGTCGACACTGACTCGATACAATTAGAGCAACAATTGCAACAGGTGAATATTCCGACTATCCGTTATCAGAGCGGGCAACCTGAGTTAGTACTGCATCAAATTGAAAGTTGGCAGGCTGAACTGGGGTTGATCTATACCTTTTCACATAAATTGCCTGCTGTAATATTAAATGCGTTTACTGGCGGGCTATTTAATTTACATGCCTCAGCATTACCGCAATACCGGGGTGCTATGCCACTGTATTGGCAGATCAGAAACCGTGAATCTGAAGGTTGCCTGAGCATTATCAAGGTAGAAGCCGAATTTGATAGCGGTGACATTATGCTACAGCAGGCTATCCCTTTATCTCCATGGGATACATTAAACAGTTTTGCTAATACCATGGCGCAGCAGGCGCCGAAATTTGTTTTGGACTTCATCACTCAATATATTAATGATGAATTGATCGCACAGCCACAGCAGGGTGATCCGACAGAAGCCCCGATGCCAACTCAACAGGATATTATGATCAACTGGAAAACCATGAGCAGCGAAGCGATTTCTGCACTGGCAAGAGCTGGTAACCCCTTGTTTCATGGTGCTATGCTGGTATGGAGGCAATTTAGTGTCGGCTTGTTACAGGCGACGCCGGTTGCACATGCGAATTACGGTGTAGCTGCCGGTACTGTGTTACATATCGGGGAGCCGGAAGGTTTAATCGTGGCGACCTTGGATGGTGCTTTGCGTTTAGATGTACTCACTATCACTGAAGGTGTTTTTAGCGGGCTTGCTTTTGCTGAGCGTTTTAAGTTGGATGCTGGGGTGAAATTTGCTGATATTTAAGGCTGACATTACCCCTCAGGTGTTAGCCTGAGGGAGAGCGATTAATTTCGCGATGGGAAGGTGCCTTGAACAGCAAGTAAAAAATTCATAGCTAAGCTGGGTTGCCAAATTGTAAATGCTTGGCCCCCGCCTGTTGCAGCTACAGCCACGCTCCCGCCTGTGATACCGCTGCCGCCGCCGCCGGTGACTGTAACTGATACAGCATCCGAGGCCATGGTTATATTTTTTGTATCAGAGTATGAAGTTAGTGATCCGAGCCCACCCGGAGTACTTGCCCAATAGTTACCGGTTGCTGCACCCTTGTTGCCATTTCCAGAGTTGGCATTTACGGTTACCGTTGCTGTGGGAGCTGTACCGCTAATGCCTCCCGTCCCAGTGAAGGTAGCATCATGGGTATGAGTTGGTAATTGAGTGGTTGTCAATGAGACTGTTTCTGCTCCGAATTCCTGACCCAGTCGCCTGCTAGCGAACCCAGCTCTCTGGCCAGCGCCGACTGGGACTCGAGACTGCAGATTGGGCAGCGCAAAGTTGGTTCGGCCATCACCGCCCCAAGTGGTGCCCAAAATTGCAAATAGTGCCTGGTTTTGGCTGATTGCGATCAGCTGGCCATCGCAAAAAGCCCAGTCTTTAGGCGCAAAATTGCCTCCAAACGAAATGATGCCACCTAACATAAATTCCATAATTTCCCTTATATTAAAAATAAATTGACTTACACCCTATAAATTATTTTAAAGGTTTGTTTAGTAGTGAGATTACTGCTTCTAAAGTGATTTTATATTTCGCATAAAACTATACTCTGTTTTTTGAACGTAAGGTAGGGCAATCTCTTTTAAAATAGAGGGAAACAAGTGTTTTATCTATCAATATTTTGTTTTTATGTTATTTAACAATAATATTTTTCTATTCTATTGTTGTTTACTTGTAAGATATATCTTAAAATTTAGTCTATAAAATTGGAATGTTTTACTACATCAAAGACAGAGAATGTCAAAGTATTAGAATATGATATTTATTCTAATACAACAATATTTTAAAAGTGCTGATATCAGTATTTTAAGACAAGGAGATGTTATGAAAAAATACTTATTGGCTATTTTATTTTTATTGCCGTTTACCACTTCATGGGCAGCAGAGAAAGCCATCCTGACATCTGCGACTGAGCTGTTCAATATCCCCAATGGTTCGGTACTACTGGCCAGTAAATCCGCCTATACCGTCGAGTTGTGGGTTAAATTCAATACCGCTGCGGCCACACAACAGGGCTTGTTTGAAGTTGCGGCAAGTGGTTTTGGCTCAACCACAGGTTATTTTGGCATTGCCAATGATAAATTGATCGTTCATTTAAACACCAGCGCAGGGTCAGTCGTACAGAGTAGTGTGACCATTAACACCGCGACAGGAGTCACCATGACAACGGGTACGTGGTACCATGTAGCCTATGTTTATGATAACGGAAACCATCGCTTTTACTTCAACGGAACCAAGGTTGGCACGGACGTAGCCGATGCAATAAATTCCGCAAACGCCCCTGCCTATGTCGGTAGCGATGTTTTGCTTTTTGCACGTTCACTTTCTGGTTTTTTATCCAATTTTCATGGCTATATGGATGATATCCGGGTTTGGAAAACCGCCCGTACTGATGCCAATATTTCAACGACTTATAATAGTGATAGCCCCACTGAATATAGCCCTCTGTCAGATGCAAATTTAACGGCTTATTGGAAATTGAATGATACTTCCGGGACTACTGTGACTGACAGTCAAACCGGAAATACAACGCGAGACGGATTGTTGGGTACTGATGGGACGACTTTAGCGCCGAGCATAAATCAGACTGGTAAAGTGTCTGCTGCTGTTTCAAACACCGACCCTGCCATCAGCATCGACAGCGGCAACTTAGCCTATACTGAAAATGCCGTAGTAACTCAGATAGACTCAACTGCAACCCTCACTGATGCTGATGGGGACGCTGATTGGAATGACGGCACTTTAGTTGCACAAATTACATCCAATAATGAAGCGGCAGACGAACTATCGATTCCGGATAATGTGGTTGGCAGTATTAATACAAGTGGTACAGATATACGAAATAGTACGACTGTTATTGGTACTTTAAGCGCTAGTGAGGGAACTGTCACCAATGGCACTGCACTGACTATTACATTTAACAGCAGCGCGACCAATGCCTTGGTGCAACAAGTTTTAAGGGCAATTGATTACCGTAATACATCAAATGATCCAGGTACTTCTAATCGTACTATTACCTTTACCGCCACAGATAAAAATACCGCTGCTGCCAGTGATACCCGCACCATAGTTTTCACCGCACTTAATGATCAACCTACTCTTTCAGCCACAGGCAGCAATCCAACCTTTACCCAAGGCGGCGGAGCTTCAGGTATTTTTACCAGTACCGCAGCTTCCACAGTGGAAAGCGGACAAACCCTGACGGCAATGAGCCTGACTGTGACCAACGTCAATGACGGTTCGAATGAAGTACTCAGTTTTGATGGTTCGAATGTGCAGCTGACCAATGGATTTAATGTAGGCTCAACCACAACCAATAGTTTGAATGTATCGGTTTCTGTCAGTGTTACAACCGCGACTGTGAGCTTTTCTGGCGCGACATTAAGCACCGCGGCACTGCAAACTTTGATTGATAGCATCACTTATGCCAATAACGCTGCACCGCCCAATACCTCAAATCGTGTTATAACCATCACTTCATTGACCGATAGCGGTTCTAATGTTCCCTCTAATGATAATATCAACAGCACCCTTGCAGTGGCCTCGACTGTAACTGTCGTAAAGCTTGCACCAAGCATCACCTCAGCAACTTACGATTCGAGTAGTGGTGATTTGGTGGTACTGGGTACTAACTTTGAAAGCAACGCTGGCACCGATGTTACCATTAATAATTTAACCATCACGGGTGAAGGCGGTGGAACTTACCAACTTACGGCGGGTACCAGTACTGAGATCACCGATTCTACACATTTTACGGTGACAATTACCGGCACTGATAAACTGCGTATTGATGCCCTGCTCAATAAAAACTTGAACAATTCGGATAACAGTAATACTTTATATAATCTGGCCGCAGCCGATGATTTCATGGCTGCTGTGACCGCTGGCGATACCGCAGATGCCACCAATGCTATTACGGTCAGTAATTATGCCAATCCAACCATTACTTCTGCTACATATGATGCTAGCTCAGGAGTATTAGTGGTTACTGGTTCGAGAATGTCCAGTACCAGTGGCTCAAACAATGATGTAGTTGCCAATACGATTACTCTTAGCACAACGACAGGTGACGCCTATACCTTAACAGATTCAGCCAATGTTGATGTCACCTCAGCTACCGCATTTACCATCACCTTAAGTACGACAGATAAACGCAACGTCAACGGTATTTTGAACAAAGACCTGACCAATGCCGATGACGGAAAGTTATATAACATTGCCGTGGCTGATAATTGGATGGCAGGTGGTGCAACTAATATTGATATCAAAGATTTAACCCTTAACGGCGTGACTGTCAGCAATTCAACCAACCCCCTAGTAACATCGTCTACTTATAATGCAACTACAGGTGTGTTGGTGACAACTGGTACTAATTTTGTTCATAAAGTTGGGGCAAATGATTTTGACGCGACCAAACTTACTCTCAAAGGAGAGGGAACCAATACCCACACATTAACGGCAGGCAGTGGCGAGATCACCAGTACCACTGAGTTTAGCCTCACTCTCAATGCTGCCGATAAACTCATCGTCAATGGCCTGCTCAATAAAAACGGTACTGTCGCGGACGATAATACCACCTATAACATAGCGGCAGCCGATAATTATATGGTGGCCGCGCGTACCAGCCAAAATATTGCCGATACAACTAATGCTGTTACTGTCAGTGGTGTTCAGGTACCAGCAATTACCTCAGCGACTTATAATGCCAGTACTAAAGCTTTAGTGGTAACCGGTACTGGTTTCGCCCGTAAATTTGGTGGTAATGATATTGACCCGACCAAACTGCTGCTGACCGGAGAAGCCGGAGGCACTTATACCCTGACCACCGCTGGTGTAGAAGTCAGCTCAGAAACAGATTTCACAGTTACCTTAAGTGATACAGATAAAATAAATATAAATGGTTTATTGAATAAAGACGGCACAACATCTGCTAATGGTACAATTTATAATTTGGCTGGTGCAGAAAACTGGCAGGCGGGTGTCGCCGCCAATGCTGTGATTGCCGATCTTACAAGCAATGCCATTACTGTGAGTAATACTGCTGTCCCTACAGTGACATCTGCGACATATGATGCAACAACCGGGGTACTAGCCGTGACTGGTACAAATATGGTTAAACAACCTGGTGCAAATAATGATGTTGATTTAACAAAGATAATACTGAAAGGTCAGACGGGTGGTACTCGAACTTTAACTACAAGTAATGTTGAAATTACCGATGAAACGTCTTTTTCTGTGACTTTAAATGCGAGTGACAAAACCGCTGTTAATGCGCTGTTGAATAAAGATGGGTCTCAGTCAGATGATAGTACGACATATAATCTAAATGCAGCGGAAGACTGGATGGCGAATGCGGATGCTACAGCCAATATTGTAGATGCCACAGGGAATGGCATTACTGTAAGTAATGTCCCGATACCAACAGTTACTTCGGCCACTTATAATTACGCTACAGGTAGTCTGGTAGTTACGGGTACCGATTTTGAAGCTAAGACTGGCGGTGTAAATGATGTCACAGCCAATCTATTCACTATAACAGGTGAAGCTGGTAGTACTTATACTTTAACGGATACGCCAAATGTTGAAATAACCAACGCCACAAGTTTCACCTTGACTTTATCGGCCACAGATAAGGTCAATGTTGCGGGCTTACTAAATAAAGGCGGTACTCAAGCGGATGATGGTGCTACGACATATAATTTGGCTGCTGCTGATAATTTTATGGCGAATGTGACTGCCGGTGATACATCAGATGCAGCTAATACCATCACAGTAAGTAATTACGCTACTCCAGCAATAACCAGCGCAACCTATGATTTCTCAACCGGCTCTTTGGTGGTTACAGGTACAAATTATTCAAGTGTAGCTGATGGTAGTAATGATGTTGACCCCACTAAATTCACTCTGTCCGGCGACAATGGTGGCACTTATACATTAACCACCTCGGCCGTTGAAATTACAAATGGCACTACGTTTACAGTGACATTAAATGCGGCAGATAAAAACAACATCAACGGGTTACTCAATAAAGATGGTACAGCCTCTGATACAGGTACTACATATAACATAAATGCGGCAGATAACTGGATGGCGGGCGGCGCGCCTAATGTAGATATTGCTGATGCTACCTCAAACGGTATTACCGTAAGTAATGTGAGTGCTCCTGTTATTACTTCAGCGACATATGATGCAACAACAGGCGTTGTTGTGGTGACGGGTACTAACTTTGTGAACGAACAGGGTGCAATTAATGATGTTGACGTATCATTATTTACTTTTACAGGTGACAATAACGCAACTTATACCATAACAAGTACTACAAATATTGAAATTACATCTGCAACGCAATTTAGCTTTACTGTAACTGGCGCTGATAAAACAAATGTAGATGGGTTACTGAATAAGAGTGGTATGAATTCAGATGTTAGCAATACCACATATAATGTGGCAGCTGCTGAAGACTGGATGACAGGCGCTGCAACTACTAGCAATATTGCTGATTTAACTGCAAATGGCATTACAGTGAGTAATGTCTCAGTGCCAACAATCACTTCAGCAATTTACGATTTCACCACTGGCGTACTGGTTGCTTCAGGCACTAACTTACGAAACTTGTCAGGCAGTAATAATGATGTTGATTTAACTAAATTATCACTTAAAGGTGAGGGCACTAATAGCTATACATTAACAGCTACCAGTGTTGAGATCAGCTCATCAACTAGCTTTAGTGCAACGTTATCTGAAACCGATAAAATCAACATCAATGGTTTATTAAATAAAAATGGCACCAATGCT
>Ga0209396_1005538_pt1 | contig 11875 bp, 14 predicted proteins | sample GOMGulsemesocosm_6_FD_184638 | JGI IMG/M metagenome (GOLD analysis project Ga0209396, IMG submission 184638) | Methane-oxidizing microbial communities from mesocosms in the Gulf of Mexico - GOM8C Gulf of Mexico (SPAdes) (version 2) | ecosystem: Environmental > Aquatic > Marine > Cold seeps...
AACTCATTTGAGTATTTAATGGCTAATCAAATTGTTAATGAGGATGGTCAAACCTACACTCTTCTTGATGTATATAAAAAATCAGTGTCCAACCCTAGAATTCGTAAAGCCGAACTTATGACTCGTATACGTGGCTTTGAAGAAGTAGCTACAAAAATGGGACATGCTGGTGAGTTCTATACGTTAACTTCCCCGTCAAAATATCATGCTTACTCTAATGGTAAATCAAATCCAAAATTTAATGATTCAACGCCAAAAGATGTAAATGAGTATTTTAATAATAACTGGAAACTTATTCGTTCAGCATTACAAAAGAAAAACATACATCCTTATGGATTTCGAGTTGTAGAACCACATCATGACGGAACACCGCATTGGCATTTATTACTATTCATGCATCCTGACGATGTAAAAACTACTCGATCCATTATTAGCAAATATGCTTTGCGAGAAGATGGTAATGAACGAGGCGCTAAGAAACATCGATTTGATATGACTTCAATTGATCCTAAAAAGGGTAGCGCGGCTGGTTATATCGCTAAATACATATCAAAAAATATCGATGGTTCAGACCTTGATGACGATTTATACGGAAATGATGCAAAACCCGCAGCATCCAAAATAGATGCATGGTCTTCTTTATGGGGTATTCGGCAGTTTCAACAGATTGGAGGTCCTTCCGTTACTGTTTGGCGTGAACTCAGACGTTTAAAAGAGTCAGAACAACCAGAAGTTGTAGATGCTTTTGTTGCCGCTGATTCGGGAGATTGGGCAGCTTATGTGATGGCTATGGGTGGTGCAATATTACCAAGACGTAACCGCCCTATTCATCCCTATTATGAAACTAAAGTAAATGAGACTGTTGATATTGATACAGGGGAAATAATTCAGAATAACTTAACTTACTACGGTGATGTTAAAGCTCCATCAATAAAGGGGCTTATCAATAAAAACATCATCAATTTAACTCGTACCAGGATATGGAAAAAAATAGTACAACCGATGACGACTTTCGTCCCGAAGAATGAGAGTCGAAATAAGGAATTGGTAAAATTACACCCAATTCCCATATAAATATATTTTTAGGCGCGAAGCTGCGACGACGAGGGCGAAGCCTGAGCAACGAGGAGAAGCGCGAAGCGCCCTTGGACTTGTGTAAATAACTGTACTAACTATTTCAAACAACGGAAAAACAAAAATGAATATAGAAACTTTTGGATTTGGTGACCAATTCACCCCACAAGAAGCCTTCGATCTTCTCAATAGTCATGTTGTTAAAAAAGAAGATGAAAATAACAAAAACTTACCTATAGAAAAAATAGGCTTTGTAGCAGGTGTTATTACTTTAAATGATGAAGTAGAGGTAATGATTAAATTTCCTAAACAACTAATACAATTAACAAAATCAGTATTTTCTGAACAAATGACGTTATTGGAAATACCTTAATTACTTTTAGCTTTGATTCGAAGTTTTTGCTCTTTAACAATTTGGTTTTTTATAGGCTTAGCTATTTTACTTATAAATAGCTTAGCCATTAATTTTATTTAAGGAAAAGTAATGTCTAGAGGATTTACAACAATCCACTTTATCGGTGGGACAAAAGATAATACATCTATAGATGAGGTACCGATAAATAGAATTCCTAAGAATCTTTATTTTCGTAGTGAAGTATTTTTTGCAACAACTCAAATTAACGATATGGCTGTTATGAAAGGAGACTTAACAAATAATTGGCACTCATATTCTGTTGATATGTATATTCGAACACCAAGTAACAAATATGAAAAAGGTACTATTTTCACTTTTAATGAAACAAGAATGGTAGAAAGGTGCTTAGCCACCACACAAAAAAAGCGTCAATGTATTAATCCAGCTAAACACGAAAAAAACTACTGTTGTGAAGCTCATAAACCTAAGGATAAAAAATAATGACAGAGTGCTATCAAATTTGTACCGGTGCTAAAAATCTTTCAGCAGAGTTAACTATTAAATATAGCTATTAACTAACTAAAGTAAATTTTAATGAAACGATGATGCTATTGGAAATTCCTTAATAACTTTATAAAGCGATCTTTAGAAAGTTGGATATAGTGCTGGTAAACAACTTATGTTGACAGCACTCTTGTAATGAACTGGTTTATGATATTTATTTTACTGCCTTCAATATTGGTATAAATAAATTGATATAAATCATTTGTTTATATATCTTATCGGTTAATTACACGAAAGCTATTAAGGCTGTTCTTACTATATATTAAAAATATACTGAAATATTTAATATATCAAACCACTCTTGCTATCTCTCCTTATCGATTTAACGGAAATATAAATGAATATAAATAAATGGACGTATAATTTTAAAGTTAAAATGAACAAAGATATAGAGCTAATAATCTCCTCTAAAATAAGACTAGGTATAAATCTCATGTTATTTGCCTGTTTACTACTAGTCCCTGTTATAAACAACGTTTCTACTATTATTTTAGAGAAACCTTTTCTAAGTAATGACTTAGCAAAAACTTGGGCTGCAATTGACATTATTATTTTAGGCACCAGCTTATTAACGGGGTACTTTATAGGAAAAATACCCATTAAAAATGATGCTAAATTAGATGCAGTGTTAATTGCGCCATTTATGCTAATTTTTATCTTAGCTTTATTCGGCCAGTCCTTTTTATTTTTAACGATTCCTTTTTTATGGTTATCATTTTACAGCATATCTAAGCACACCTATATTTTTGCAAAAGAAAAGATACTAAATGCTATTAAAGTAAACCCTTCTGATAAGTTAGAAAGAGAAAAGGATAATAATAGAGATGATTATGATTTTATTTACGAGTGGGAAAAAGTCATTACATCTGAAGATAAAGGATTGCATGGATATGAATACGAATACGAACACACTAAAAATAACACTAATAAAACAGGGTTTATTGAAAGCTTCTTTTTTTGGATAACGCCTCTATTTATTTTAATGTATTATCTTAATTTTGAAGCAAATATTTATCTTAATAATTTATTTTATGTAGATCCTAAACATTTTCCCAATACTTTATTGATGGTTATGGGGATATTAAGTTTACCAATCCTTCAAATTGGTCTTTTGATTCTTATAATTATTTCTGCTATCAAACTTGCTAGAGCTGAGTCGGCTTCTGATTCCTTGAAATTTTTTTCTTGGCTTATTGCCTTAATGCTCGCGATTATTATTTCATCGCCATTAACAGAAGCCAGTAATAAAAAAGATAAATTAATTAAATCATTAGCTAGTACTGTGGATTTTAATCCCTCTAATATTTGTACAAACAATTTTGGTGAAGATGAATCAACAATTAACCATACTGGAGTTATTTACTTAGATCCGGCATACAAAAAAGTACTTATATATAATAAATTCGGCTTTAATAATGGTCCTAATGTATTAGGTGTTGCAGATAAAAAAGGTAAATACCAGCTCAAAATTAATGACTGCAACCATTGATTATATAATTTAGTTAATAAAAATCATTCTATAAAATCATCGTCTAAACGCCCAACAAACTTGTTCGGTGTTTAGATTTCATTAGTATTTAGTTAACTTAGCTCCTCCTCTAGTTACGTGGTCAAACGAAAATATATGCTCTCTTGGAGATTCATCACAAATACCAATCAATCTTCCTTTATATGACTTTTTTCCTTTAAAAATCTCGACTTTATTATTACAAATTGGACAAATTGCTTCATAAATTACAAATTCAATTTTACGGTATGGGCGTCCATTTTTTTTTGTTTTTTTAAGCTTCACCGACTCCAATTGCCCCGTAACTTGCCCTAACCTCAGCATCCACTGAGGAGCAATAGCAATTCGTTTATGATTTGTTTCAAAAAATGGCCACAAAGGCTTCCAGAAAAGAACCATGACCGAAATAAAGATGGCAAATAATAAAATATTTTCAGTTGTTGGTGTAAGCATTGAACCTATAAAAAAATAATACCCCATGATAAAAGCCAATATGGGAATTAGAAGATAAAGCTTTAATCGCCATTTTGTTAATTCTATCGACATAAAGGGTCTTACATACCAAAGTGGTTTTGGTAGCTGAACCACTTCATAATTTAAATCCGCTTTATTATGATGCTCACTTTTCTCTTTTACTTCATTCGACTGTTTAATTTTGGTTGTGGAAACTATTTCTAGATAATGGTGCTTCTTATTCTTTGCTCCCCCCTGCTCACCTGTATCTGCTAACCGTAATTTATAATATGTAGTTGATTCGTTTTTTTCTTGCCATAGCTTGTTTACTTTCTCTAAAAGGATATTAGTTTCAGTGTAATGATCAGCTTTGAACTTTTTAGCCTGTTGTTCATTAACATTGTTTTTCAACAACTCAACCATTTCAACCGTTGTGAACATAATATCATTCACGTTAATACCACTATCCACGAGAACTATCGTTTTTTCTAAAAGAGATCTTAATAATGATTTAGGAGTGGGTTTCGAGTAATCAACATTATCAATTAGCGGTAAAACGGCTTCACATAGCTCTTTTAACTTCCTGACATCCATATCATAACCTTCTGTTATTAAATAAAAAGTAACCGTTACGTAACTGTTTCGGTGCTGTTTTTTGTTGAGTTTATACCTAATTATTGTTTCAAGTCCAGTACAGACCAACGGAGACAATATGAACTGGGTAACAATTAAGAAATTTTCAGATTTATGTGGCTACAGCGAAGAAGCCATAAGAGCAAAAATAAAAAAAGGACAATGGATGATCGATCAGCATTTTAAGAAAGCGCCTGACGGTCGAATTTTAATTGGTATAAAAGAGGTAGAAAAATGGATAACAAACTAACTGGTATAAAAGCCAATAACTCAAGCATTAGTATTTCTTTTACTTACAACAACATTCGTTGTCGTGAAACAGTAAAAGTAAAACCGTCCAAATCATCTTTGAAAGAAATGGCTCGCAAACGTGATGCTATTTTGTATGAAATTCAATTCGGTAGTTTCGATTACTTAAAGCATTTCCCTAATAGTAAAAAGGCGTTAACTCTTGCCGGGAATCAAGCTTGCAATATTACAATCAAACAAATGGTTAATAATTGGCTAAAACGGAATCAAAATCAATGGGCGCGTTCAACGATAAAAGGCCGAACCAGTAAAATAACAAATCATATTGAACCTGAATTTGGACATATTTTAGTAAGTGAATTTAAAGCTAATACTTTTAAAGATTGGGGAGCTACAGTTAACAACAAAAGAACAAACTTCCCCCTTAAAGGTAAAACTAAAAATGAAGTCCGTTCAATTTTATACTTAGCTTTTCAAGAGCTATATATTGATGAAATTATTGATAGTAACCCTATTAACCGGACAAAATCCTTTAAGAATGTAAAAAAGGAACCAGAGCCTTTTAACAATAAGGAACGTGAAGAAATATTAAGCCAAATGACAGGTCAAATTCGTAATTTTTTTGAATTTGCTTTTTGGACAGGATTAAGAACGAGTGAATTATTAGCTTTAAGGAAGTGTGATATAGATCTAGACCGTAAAGTGATTTTTGTTAGAAAAGCCATAGTAGATGGCAAAGAAAAAGAAACCAAAACACGATCTAGTGCTAGAACTCACCAGCTGCATAAAACAGCTTTGCTAGCCTTAAAAGAACAATTATTGCTTACACCTTCAGAGAATGAACGCATATTTACAAACCCTAAAACGAATCAGCCATGGTCAAACGATAAAGCAACATACCGCTTTTGGGTAAAAGCGATGAAAAAAACAAATATAACATACCGCACTCAATACAATACTCGACACACATACGCATCGACAATGCTGACAGAGAACAAACCTACTGGATGGGTTGCAAGACAAATGGGGCATAGCAATGTTGCTATGACTCTAAGTACTTACGCTCGCTGGATACAAGAAAATATATAAGAGATTAATAATATGTCACTAGATAAACAAAGAGTTAAAAATGTAAAAAAATACCTAGGCCTTACAGATGCCGCCAAGTTTTGTGGTTTTGTAATTCACATACCTGAAAATGATGAATTTATTGCAAAAATTGAAGACAATGGGTTTGTTAATATAATAGGTTATTCCCCCATTCCTGATTTTGCTATTAAATACAAACGCTATAAGAAGGCATTAAAGACATCAACTAAATGTGTTAAATATAAAACTATCATTGGTTATTTATTTGATTGTGGAGATCTACATTTTGTTGGCTTTGATGTTTAATTGACTACAGGCGCATTCCTGACATTAGATTAGGCAATTTTTTAATATAATTTCTAATGTTTATTTCACATAGCATAATGAAGCTGGTTTCAATATCATATATTTGAACACTTTAACCAGAGAAAATGAGATTCAAACTCTCTTTCTTAAAAACGTATTGAATAAACCAATAAACACTTGATATGCCTATGTTATTTATGTACCTTTAGGTATGTCATATTTAACAACAGACGGTAAATTAATTGTATGAAAAAGGTTTTTATCCCGTCTAATAAGCTGATAGCATTAAAGGAATAATTATGAGTTTTCTGCATGGTTTTAATGAACCCGAAGATATGCTTTATAAATTAGTCAGAGATGGGAGGAAATGTCATTTTTCTAAGGAACCTATGGAGCTTAGTGACCATCTTTTTAATTTTTGTGTAACAGGCCATTCTTTAAGGGATTGGAGCATAAAAAAAATGGGTTTGTCAGGTCAACCAAAACAAGATTATCATGACGAATGTAATAAAAATGAATATTTAGAATACTGTAGGGATATTGCTAATTCAACAAAGCACTATGGCTTATCAAACGGCGATAGCACTGTATCTAATATTGATGCAAAGTTGGTTGATTACGTGAGTATAGATATACATGGAAATATTGTCCCTGGCTCAGAATCTAAACAAAATAGTTTAAATATCACAATATCAGACGGCGAAGAAATTCAACTTTTAATGTTCTTACATGGTGTCTTAAACGGTGTTAAAGCCATTTTTGATATTTATAATATTCCTTATGATAAAAATAAATCATCTGTTTCGCTTTTAGCTTCGTTGTAAATAATACTAACAAGCCATTTAAAAGGGCTAAAAACAGTTGGCTACTAGCTTCTTTAGCCAACAACTTTTAGCCTCTTAATGAGGCGTGAGCACTACAAGGAGGTTTCGTGGACTGGAAGCACATAAAGTTTATATTGGCGATTATTGTTATTATCCTTGTCGCTGTACTTAGTTTTGTAATTGGAATAAGTTTTGGTGTAACTTTTGATCAAGACAACTTAACGGTAGTTTTAATTCCAGCTTTGAGTGCCATGGGGAGTTGGGTTGCAGGGGGCGGAGCATTAGCTGCTGTATTCACCTCTCTTTGGCTAGCCGAACAACAAAGAAAAAATAATGCTGAAAGTTTAAAATGTGTATTTGATGTTTTTTTAATTCAAGGTGAACCAAGTGAATATCTAGGAGTAAATGTAACGAGTCATGGTAATAAACCGAGTAATATAAACTCAATCACTATACATTCTTTAGGTTCAAAAGTTGCAATGTCCATTCAACAATTTTCACATTTAAGCGCACCTATTCCTACATCGTTACCTTATGGGCAACAAGCTTTATTCATATTATCTTCAGACTTTAAAACCCACATAAACGATTATGTTAAAAATCGGTGCTCAGGTTCATATAAAAATTTATTTTTATCGGTAAATACAACGACTAGTGTTTTTAAAGTTAAGTTCGGTGATTCTGTTCTTGAGCATCTAAAGTAGTGCTAAGAAGTCATTCAAAAGGACAAAAAACAGTTGGTTTTTGCTCCTTCGTCGCTTATTTTAACCAACTGTTTTTTGCCTCTTAATGAGGCGTTAGTGCTACAGGAGAATGTCGTTGAGTTCAAACGAAAGTGTTCAGTTCCATATGAGGTTTGTCACAGAAAAACACCAAGAGCTAATAAAATCATTAGAATTATTAGTTACGACTCTTGTTAGTGAAAACATACAACAGAAGTTTGATAAAGCTAAACTTGCTTTGGACAAGGCGAATGACTTAAAAGCTTCCGTATCTTCTAAAGATGCGCCTCCTTGGTTGCCTAGCTTAATAACAGGCTTAACCCACTTCGTAGGTAAAGCTTGGAAGCAAACAAATTTAATTGAGCATTTAATTAAATTGATCAACCAAATTCGCGAACACAAATGGGTATTCGAAAGCTCAACTGAAACAGCTTTCGATTTTGATTCAATTTTTGAACATTATAAAAATGAATCCAGATTACCTGAGTTATTTGACGAAATAATCCGTATCTTAGGTGAAATTCACACAAGCGGTGACGTTGATAGTGTAGCTATGATGACGTCATTAGGTAAGGTTCTAGCTACTTTAAAACAAAATAAAAATGGCTCATATTTTTCTTTAAATAGCGCATGGGAATTTTTGGTAACTTTTTTACAAAATTACATGTGGGGTGAGTTATCTAAAATACCTGTTCTAGGCACAGCGCTAGAAGCATTAGAAAAAACAATCAAAGAAACAAACGAAGAAATGTTTAAAGTACACTTATCTGTTCAAAATGAAATGTCTAAAGTTGTAGAAACGGAAATCAAAGGGTTACAAGATAAATCCTCTTTTAATTTTGTCGCATACAATAAATTAGGTGTTAAATTGTCTGGAAACAATCGCTTAACATTAGATCAGAGTGCGTAGCACTAACAAGCTGACCAAGCGGGACAAATAACCGTTGGCTAGTTCCGCTTAGCTTCACATTTTAGCCAACTACAATTTGCCCCTTAATAGGGAGTTAGATCACTAAAGTAATGAGTAATCCTCGTATGTCGGAAAATAAAAAGTTAACAACGGATGTTAAAAAGCAACACACAGTACCAAGGTTTTTGCTTGATAATTTTAGTTTTGATAATGGCGGAAAAGCTAATAATTTACACACCTTTGATAAGTTATCTCAACGCTCTTATCAACAGTCTGTTTATGATGCCACAACTAGAAATACCTTTTACAATATTGAAGATCATCCCGATAAGCACAGCTTAGAACCGATACTCGGTGAAATAGAGACAGAAGCCTCTGCCGTAATTAGAAAAATAATAGAAGAAGAAAGCTTAGACTCTTTGTCAAGGGAGGACAAAGTTAAATTAGCGATTTTCGTTGTTATTCAAAAGTCTCGTACATTCCATGGCTTACAATCAATAAAAGAAGTAATAAATGGGCTAAGTGAAAAACTTTTAGCCATGGGGGCAACCGCAGAACAACTTCCAGATTTAATTGGGAGTCAGGGCGACTCAGAGCTAAAGAACTTCTTTCTTGAAACTTTATTAAAACATGTAAGCCACGCTGAACAAATTCTTAATAAAAGTTGGTTACTCTATAGAAATAATACTGAAACTCCTTATTTTATTTCTGACAACCCCGTAACATTGCACAATGACATTGATATGGGGTTCTACGGTAATCTAGGCTTAGCTGTTGAAGGAATCCAAATCCATTTACCTATATCCGATAAATTAACAGTTGCGTTTGTCTGCCCTACACATGAAGAAAATGCTTTATTAGCTAGGAAACAATTGCAGTTCATTGTTGATAATGACCCGAGCAAACTAATTCATGTGAAAAGCCCCAAAATGATTTGTGATTATGCAAATGCTTATACAAAAGGAACGCCATTGGATAGCTCAGAAGAAAACATAAAATTTCTCAATAGTCTTCAAGTTATATTTTCAGAACAATATGTTTACTGTGGTGAGAAAAATTTTGAGTTAATCAATGATATGTTAAAGGATGATGATAACCTGAAATCAGGTATTCGCCCAACCGTGAACTAACAGTCACTCAAAAGGACAAATAACAGTGGCTATTTGCTCTTTCGTCGCTTATTTTAGCCAGCAATTTTTTGCCTCTTAGTGAGGTAATGTTAGGCTTTAAATTTTACTTAAGGATAAGAAATGAAGATAAATATTTTACTATTAGTGCTTTTCTCTATTAGCTTTAATTCCACAGCAGAAGAAAAGATTACTAGTGCTTTTGGTCTCAAGCTTGGCGATAATTTCGATATCACTTCAAGTATAGGCGAATCATCTTTAACAGATGGAACTCCTTTATACTTATTTGAGGCTAGTAAAAAATTTCGGTCATTCGCAAATTACTACGTAATGGTCACGCCTAAAACACGAAAAATTTACTCAATTTGGGGAATTGGCCAAATTGATAACACACCTTCATGTAAAAAAGAACAAGCTTTGGTGATGGCTATCTTACAAAAGAAATATGGGAAACCAGAAAAAGGTGGTTTAACTTCTAGCTTCCGAGATATTAAAAACATTGATCAAGGTAATAGAAATGTTTTAACAAAATGCACAGGGTTTTCCGATGTATCTATCGAAATTAGATATACGGATACAAAACTTAAAGACGCAGCTGAAAATGAAAGAATTATTATAGAAAGTGAGAAATTAGATTCTTCAGCCTTATAAGCCTACAATCCACTCAAGCATGAATTAACAGTCGGTAAGGTTCAGTTTTGATCCTCATTATAACCAACAACTTTAGTCCGTTTAATGCGGCGTTAAGAAAATTAAAAGGAACATATCAATGAGCAAATATACGAAAATTTTTGAGGGTTTTTACCTTAATCTTAAGCAAATAGTAACTTTTGAAATTACATCTAATGAGCAGATTATAATTAACACAAACGCTCACTTTGAATCTGCTTCAAGTCAAATATGTATAAATCTTACAGAAGACACTAAGGAGTTAGGTAGTGCTAGTGAGGGTATCATCTATGTGGAGTTACAAGAACTTCACAGAATCAAGCGTGAAATTAGTACCTACTTGGGCATTAAAGAGCCTAAAATGAAACAATAGGAGTTTTAGCATAACCTCCTAACAAGGCATCAAACGGAAAATTTACAGTTGATTACTTTTAATTATTCAAACTGGAAAACCAACAGTAATTTTTCGTTTAACTCGACGCTAATTTAATTTAAAAGAAAGGTGAATATGTTCAAGATAATATCGGTCACAATCTTTATTGTTCTATTAACTTCATGCGCAGCTAAGCCTGTATTTTACAAGCCAACTCCAGAACTAAACAAATTAGTTGCAGTTAAAATGATAGAACAAGTGCTATATGAGCAACATGAAAAGTACCGACCTGAAAGTGTTTTTATTTCTGAAGAGTTTATAGCTTTAAACAAAGGATTGCAGTCCAAAACGAGAAGCAGTGCTATTGCCATAGTAACAAATAAAAACTTAATAATAGGTTTGGGTTCTAGTAAAACACTGACTAAAGAAATGAGCCAACGGATATACTTTAATTCACTCGGTGAACCCAAGTTATATATTAAAAAAGGCAGATACATTGCTCAAATTAAAGATGTAAGCGGACAGACATTATTAAATGTTCCAGCGATTAGTGAAGCTAAAGCTAAGTCGTTTATTAATTCATTGATGTATTTTGTTGAAGCAAACCGTAGTGCTGTACATTAAGCTAACAATACACTATGAGGTAGACAACAGTTAAAGCATCTTAATACTAGATCTACCGATACAGAAACGCCCGAGTTCAATTTCAGCACAATAGTTCTAAGATCTCTTTTGTGGCAATATTTAGGTGATTAAATTAGTTTAAAAAGCTATTTACATTGAATTAATGTATATTAAAATTAAGACTGTAACCTTTTTGTACTCCTATGAAAGTGTTTTATTTAAAATTCTAATTTTGACAACGTTTTGTCAACATTGTAATTAAGGTACTAATATTATTATGTTTTATGAAGGTTCGATTCCCCCCCGCTCCACCAAATAAAGACCTTTTAATCAATTAGTTATACCTAGTAACTCTTTGGTTTGGCCATAAATCGACCATTATTTATGATAAAAACC
>Ga0209396_1005542_pt1 | contig 11872 bp, 7 predicted proteins | sample GOMGulsemesocosm_6_FD_184638 | JGI IMG/M metagenome (GOLD analysis project Ga0209396, IMG submission 184638) | Methane-oxidizing microbial communities from mesocosms in the Gulf of Mexico - GOM8C Gulf of Mexico (SPAdes) (version 2) | ecosystem: Environmental > Aquatic > Marine > Cold seeps...
TTATATTATAGAGAATAATACAATAGAACTTGTTGTTCGTATTGCTTTGCATCTTAGGCTCTAGGTTCTCAGAGTCACTAATTGGCCAAGCATTCACTCAACGCGGATACATTACATTTTGAATGGCCGAGGATTTTAATTCTCTGGCCTGCTGATAAAACGGCGCTAATGGTGAAAGGCGTACTCTCTCTGTCATTACGCTCATTAAAAGGCTTTATCGGCCTCCATCGAAAGGATGTATTCTGAATATTTGCAAATGCATGTGTAGTAGAAAATAAAGAAAGCAGAACCAGTGCACCGACTGCTTTAGTTATATGAATTGACATAAAATCCCTAGTAAACGGTTGAGTTGTTAATCTAAATTATTGCGAGGGATATATTAAATTCAGATAAAGATCATAAATAACATCCAGATTTTTCATGTCTAATGGTCCAGGGAATTATTATTATGAGATTAAAGAGATTAACTATGAAAAATGGGGTAACTTGACCCCTGCTTAACCCCAAAGGGAAAAGCCGAGGCCAATTAATTGATCGATATTAAATATCAGTCAACTTAGAAAGGCATTTTCATACCTTATGATTAACAATTACATTAAATCGTGATATTTGTTGTATAGAAGGGTTTAAGCCACCGAGCTAAAATTCATATTGCATTAAATATGATGCTTTAACATATATTTTTGTCCCCTAGATGACCCCAAGAATAATCCCCTAACCTTATGGGGCTAATGGAGTTACGTTCTACTTTAAAGTCCGTTTTTAAGAAGCAGCTACTTAAAGGAATATAAATGAAATCTGAAGTTATAAATTAAATTTCCGATTTTGAGCATGGCCTTCAATCTCGGTGAAACTATTGTTCTTCTTTCTTATCCTGCATTACCAATAAACCTTTCGGTTTAGTATTTAGAGGTATTGAAGCCGCTTTAACACTTTTAGCAAAAGCCATAGCTTCTGATTCATTAATTATTTTACGAGCTTTTCTTCTTATTATTACTTCAGTCATCACAATCACCCTCAAAACTAAAGTGTACATAAGCATTTATAAATCTCTTTAAGCTTTAGGCCAAGCTTCGCTTGAACAAACTCCAGATTAATGAACCAAGGAACGGCTAATCTAAATGATATTAAGATAGATAATAAATCTGTGGATGAATTCACGCTAAGCGTGGGAAAACACTATTTTTCTGTCCCATCTTCGATGAAATCAACCACAACTTTAGTTAGATAATGCGATCAAACTTTTAATCTTTTTTTATCTAACCGAATTAGCACTTGCTTGAAATTGATTTTATGTTTAATTACTAAAGCAGCTAAATCTTCACCATGAATTATTTTCACATTACACTGCTTCGCCACTTCCCGCGTTCTTTTAGACAACCTAGCTGCGTTTGTCATAAATAATAATTCATCGACAGTCTTGCCTATAACATCTTCATAAACCAGCTTAGCGCCTACGATTTCTTGAACTGCGGCGTAGCCATCATATCGACCTTTAGTATGCTTAGCTTGTATTAACGTTAGCACCTTGCCCTTATCAACGACGCCATCAGCACCTTTGTCTGAGCCATTACCAGTAAGCCAAGCACTACTGGCCGAGCTATCCTTAGCAATAACTTCAACAGTTAATGCTTCAAACTGTTGCCAACTAAGCCTATTTATTTCTTTTTCTGTTATCGGACCGTCGGAGAATACCTCAGTGTTATTCCCTACCCCTCCAGGCATAGGTAACACTTCTTCAGGCGTGACAACGGCATCTTTCAATTGTGTTTTCTTGCTTAATAAACGATGTAAACTGACGTCAAACGACTCCATTTTAGGGTGGAGTGCAATAGGGATATAAATATTCACATCCTTTTTTTGCCCGATCCTGTATACCCTATCCGTCGCTTGAGCTTCTTTAGCAGGATTCCAATGCCTTTCAAAATGAACTACATTATTCGCACCTACTACCGTTAATCCAACACCCGCTGCAACGGGTGACATAATGATAATATTAAAGCCTTGTTTCGCTTCAAAATCTAAAATCATGCTCTTACGGGTTGGAACTGATTTACTTTTAGCGACAGCCTTCGCATCGCCATTAATAACGGAGAGCGGTCCTAACTTATATTTAAGACCTAATGCTAAACTCAGAAATGTTTGTAACCGTTTATTGACCACAAAAATGATACACTTTTCTTGACGTTCATGAATAGAATTTAATAACTCAATTAGGCTCTTGAGTTTTTCTGATTCCCCAATTAAGTTCTGTAGTTCTTTACTATTCTTAGGCATATCAAGCTTACCACCATCCGCTAATCGTGGATGAAGAGAGGTGTTTCTTAAACGCTGTAAAGACCCTAATACATGATTTGCTTCTGACGCTTCTAGTGACTCGATAACACCATCATAAACTTTTAACTGATAGCCGCTCATCGTATTTCCGAGCTCAGGTAAATAATGCCATTGGTCGTCTTCGATACCTACGAATATACGTTTTTCAGGTAGACCATCTAGGTTATCTTCTTTAATTCTTCGAAGCATTAGTACTCCGACTTGAATACGCAGTTCTCGACCCACTCTTGATCTTATTTCTTCTACTTCATCACCAGCGGCTTGTATGATTGGAGTAATATATGCGGACCTAAAATCTTGATATGCGCCTAGGTATCCTGGACATGCTGTATCCATCAAACACCAAAAATCAGCAAGGCTATTCTCGACAGGTGTACCTGTTGCTACCAACTTAAATTGAGATTTTAAGCCTTTCGCTGCTCTTGTTTGTAATGCATTAGGGTTTTTAATATTCTGAGCTTCATCAAATATCACGATGCCCCAATCAATCAAACACAGAGAAAATTGGTAATCTCTTAATGTCTGATAAGTGGTAATAACTAAGCGACCAGGAAGATCTAAGCGATCGATATGATCCTTGCCTACATTTAGTGAGTACTTAGGCTCAAATTCACCTTCATCAGATGAGCTTGATCTTATTTCAACTCCGCCATTTTTGAAACGTTTTAAGTCACCGTCTGATTGTAAAATAATAATATCTTTAAATGGTGAGCTGGCAAACGTTTTTCCTACTTCATCTTTCCAATTTTCAAGTACGCTTAACGGTGCAACAATCAGTGTCGGCTTCTGTGTTTCTTCTGAAACAGCAAGTTCTCGATAATAGTGCTCTACAGCAGACAATGCCATAAATGTCTTGCCAAGCCCCATATCATCGGCAAGTAATGCACCATTTATTTCTTCATCTTGGTAGCTTTGATCTAATAACCCTAATATCCACCTGACTCCAATATCTTGATGCTTAAAAGGGGTTCTGATATGGTTTTCCCAGTTAAGCGTTTCTTTACGACAAACATCATCAATTTTGGACTCAATGAGCGGAGAACATTCAGATAAATTTTCATCATTTAATTCTATATCAACAACTATCGTATCTTCAATTTCACTTTCAGCCTTTTCACCAACAGCATTTTCAATGCTTTCAGGTTCTTCATCAGGCATACTATTTTGTTCAATACTATGTTTGATTTTGGCTAAAGTTTCATTAACAATTTCAGGGTCATTAATATCATATGACTTTCCTTCAAATGTTATTTCTGTTGCCCCTGTTTGAACTGCATCTGCAATTATATTTTCTAGCTGTATAAATGAAGCTGTATCTTTTACATCTGCAATTACTTTTGAAATTGGATAAACTTGCTCAACAGCTTGATCTTTCCCAAACCAATCAATACCAGAGCTATCTGTCTCACCGAAATAAGCATGCTTAAATACCGTTGCGCCATTAACACGCAGAGAGAACCCCAATTCTAAATCAACTAATGAAGCATCAATGAAAGCCGTTGGATTCTCTAAAAATTGTTTTACTTTATTTTTGGGTACAACACGGTTGTTTAAGATCTCTTTTACAGCAGTTACTTTTTCTTCCGTAAACAGAATTATTTCATTACCAACTTTCAAAGTATTAGCATTTGGAGCCATAATTTGACCAAGGCATCTTACAAGATCATCGTGGCTTGTTTGCTGTCCCATATGAGGTGTTAGGATTAAATTTCCACTTGCGTCTAGTTCAGCTTCGACGGCTATTTTTTCAGGGGTGTGTATTTTAAGTTTATCGAAATGGCTTAATTTGATAATTGCGCCATTAGATTGGGCTAATTGGAGGTTGTGTAGATACGTTAAATTATCAAATTCAGTTTTTTTTGAATTCTGATGTTTTGTCTGAGCTGTAAACGCCATAAATTGAGGCTGTGTAAGTAAAAATTTTGAAGACTCACCAAACTTTATAACTGCGCCTTCAACTTCGAAGTTGTATGTATTACGCCCACTAACATGAGAGACAGATAGATCAATGCCAAAACTTGAACGACTAGATGTACCTTTAATATCAGCAGTAATTTCGCCTTCCCATAACTCAGGTAAAGACAACGCCTCTCTTAAATACTCATCTAAACGAGAAAGTACTTCTGCTGGTACTATAAAACCATTAGGGATGCTTTCAGCTTCCCCCTGCTCTTCTAACATTTTCAGCGTGACATACTGCTGAGTTAACCATTCGTTAGCATGACCAGTTCGTATTTTATCAAAGATACTTTTCTCAACTGAAAAATAACCACCATCAATTCTATCCGGAGTAAATTTGAATGATACACTTCGATCAGCATCTTTAAACAATCTGCTGATAAGACTTGATAAACCCATTAATCAACTCCAAATTTACGGACATAAGCTTGATAATCTTCATGTGTTAAAACATCTTTCATCGTGATTTGAACTCTTAAGTCTTTAAGCGACTGTACAGCTCTTCTTTGCCAGCTAAAATTTGCAGGTGAGTGTGTAAAATAATCATATGCCCCCTCACCCAAGGCTTCCATTGATTCGTGTAATCCTTTAGTAAGACTTCGGTATGATTTTTTTTGTTTACCATATTGTAATACTGGGGCTGTATCATGCAGCGTTCTGTATATCCAAAGTTGACATTGATGACTTCCTTCTACCAAGTGGGCTTTTTCAAGCTCAACATAAATAATAGATTTCTCTACATCGTTCACAATAGAAAACTCTGGAAGATGTTCTTTTTTATATTTATTGTTTAAAAATTTAGCCATATGGCTACACATATATAACTTAGTATTTTTAATGAGTTTTTTATTATGTAATCCCTCTAAAAACTTTTTCCGTGCAGGAAACATACGCCTCATATCAGAATCATATGATGAATATGAAAAGTCTTCTAACGCCTCCAAAAAAAGCTTTAAATCTAAACCTGATAGCCACCCTTTAACCTTTGTAACTAAATACTTAGGGATATTACTCCACCACTTAATATAGCGAGGATGTGATGCAGAAATGCGAGGATCTCCCGCAATAGCCATAATGACATTTAGCCATGATTCATGGATATTTTGAGCCGGAGCTTTATCAATCAATATATTAAGAACTTGATGACCGAGTAGATCCACTTCATTAAATCGAGAGGAATATACCTCTCGTTTTTGAACTTCAATCAATAATTCATGAGGTTGATTAACAGGTATAATTTTAAGTTGTTCAACATAATAAATACGTTGAGCTAATTCCATGTATTGACCGGATTGGAATTTATCTAGCTGTAGCTCCGAAATCACCTGATCGAAATCTTTCTTCTTAGAAATGGCTAAGTCAGTAACCCATTTAGGGCCAGATGTAGAGATTAGACTATTATCATACCACTCATTCAAATTTCGTTTTTTACGCGCACTGACTAGCCATTTAGAAACATCCGACAGATGATTAATACGATTATATTCACTTAGATAATATTGAAATAAATATTCGGTGAAAATAGTACTCGGTATATCTGTTATTTGATCAACTTTCTTTAATAACGACGGTGTGACTTCTATTTTACTTTTGAACTCGCTTGCTAAAGCAAACCCAAGCGCCCTAACATCGATTTTACTATTCAATACCTTCTCAATCTGCTGATTATTCTTTGCTGCACGAATAATCCTCTCCCATGAGTATTTAAATTTATCGCTATCCATGCCTGCACGTTTGGTGATTTTTTTTAACTCACTAATACAGTTGGATAGCTTCTTTAAATTGTCCCCAAATGGAGAGCTGGGTATATTCACAGAGAGTTTTGCTACATTTATTTTCACCATTATTTACTGCCAGGTACAGATTTAATCTGCTCTAAATCTTCTATCGAAGGCATTTTCACAGTGAACCTAATATCAATGCGTCTGTTACCTGCTCTTTGCTCAGGCGTTCTCTCAACTAGCTGAACTCGTCTTGTAGCAGCATAACCACTAACCGAAAATAGGTTTTGACCTGAATGGTTTAATAACTCATTAAGTGAAGGCGAAACACCTAACTCTACACTCCATAACTTCCAAACTGTGATAGCTCGGTCAGCACTAAGCCCCCAATTTCCCTTCGTTTTATATTTACCAAACTTGATTGGAATACTATCGGTATGCCCCTCAATAAATACAGTATCCAAATATTTAAAGCGTTCATTTCGCATAATTGCAGTACGTAACATCACACCTATACTTTTTACCGAATCCATCATTTCACCTGGTATGGCATCTTGACCAGAACGAAAGCTCAACGTTTCTTCAGGTATACGTATAACAGTCTCATTGTCCGCAATTAATACTTTAATATTAATTTTTGCAAGTTCATCTTTTACTTCATGAAGAATATCTTGCCGTGCTTGCTCAGCTTTTTTTAATTCATCGATACCGGCATCAATATCTTGCGTTCTTTGGGTTAACTCAATAATTAGTGCTAATGTAGCTAAGATAAAAATAACTAAAATAGCAGACATTAAGTCGGAAAATGATATCCAATAAGGATTTTCTTCATCAACAGAAGCAGGTATGGGACGAGATAATCTCATATTTATGCGCCCACTTTATCTTGAATTTCATCAACTACGCTAGACAGGGCTCTCGCAGCATTATTCATAGATTCTGCGTATTGTGTTGACGATTTGGCCCATATGTCTAAATGATTAGTCGTTTGTGAATTTGCTTGCTCTGCGTAATCCGTTAATAATGATGTCATTTGCTTAGAAAGATCAGAAACATTGCCTTTTAACGTCTGCAAGTAATCACTTTGAGATGACTTAAGCTCTGTGAAGGTACTGCCGGCAACTGTGATCATGCTATTAATCTTATCTACGATTTCATTAAACTTAGCGGTTTCATTTAATATTTCTGCGCGTAATGATTCCATCGTTTCTGCACTTGCTTGATTCTGTAATGCTAAGTCTTTGGTTGTTTCAACCGCCTCTGTTACAGCACCTGATAGCTGGTTACCAGCGTCTCTTATATGCGAACTAAATACACTCATTCCATCAGCTGCCAATTTCAACTCTGTTGCCGACTCTCGCATACTATCTGTCGCTTTAGCACTTGCTAAAATTGAAGATTCAACACTTTGTTGAAGAGATTTACCTTGCTGCAATATTTGTTCAGAACTAGATTGTTGATTTTTAATGCTTGAATCAACTTGCTTAATAAGATCTTGAGTGGTTGCTGACATCACATCTGTTTGTTTAGATAAAGCAGCGTCTCGCTCTTCTGCTAATTGTGCAGACCTAACTTCTCTAGCATCAAATGTTTCTTGTAGTGAGCTAATTTGTTTGTTTGCAAAATCAGTTAGTACTTGGCTTTGAGCTGCGATACCTTCTGTTAATTCCTTTAATTGCTGCTCAATATTGTCAGTTAAATCTTGCTCTCTTTGGGCCGCTTGCTTTTGTCCATTTTCAAAGGTGGAGTTCAAGCTATTTAGCTGTTCTCCCATCAACTCATTCATTTTTATAGCTTGTTCATTACTTTGCTCTACTAATTGTGACACCTGTAATGATATTGATGAAATCAGTTCTTTCTCTCTTTCACCTGACTCATGTTGTGATGTTTCCATTTTACGAATAAATGATTCCATCGTCGTATTCATTCCAGCAATTGACTGGTTTACTTGATCAGAAGCACTTTCCATTGCTTGTCGTTGTTGTTGCCCTTGCGCACCAAACCCATCCATGAATTTTGTTAATAGATCTTCAAGTGCTTTTTGGTTACCTTCAGATGTATCATCTACAAGCTTATTAATCGCCGGAGCCATGATTTCATTAAGGGTAGTCTCAAGCGCCTCACTAATACCTCTTGTTGCGGTTAACATCGATTCTTGCATTTTTAAGCCAATTTGTTCCGCAAGTCCTTGCAGACTGTCTCTTGACTCAGTACTGTTATCAGCAATTACTTGTAATTGAGCTTCTGCACTTAATCGAGGAAACAACTCATCAATACAATGCTGAAGGTTGTTTATTTTCTTACGAATTGCTTGTTCTAATGACTTTTCAATAAAATTAAATAGTACGCTTAAAAGCACACCCCAAACTGATGTCATAAATGCCACTTTAGCACCACCGATTACCGCTGAAACACCTGATTTCATCTCGTCAATAGAAACGTTAGCGGATATATTCATCTCGGATAAACCAATTTGTAAACCCACAAATGTACCAATGACACCAATCGCGGTTAAAAAGCCAGGTACAGCTGCAATTAAACGGTTATCAGTTAGGCCTTTAGCTAATGTCGCTGAATTAAAAAAATATGCTGCATCGTATGTATTATATAACGATGTTTTACTATCTTTTCGTACCTCTATTAAAGTTTCATCAAATTCTAGCCAAAGGTGTCCTACGCTATCATTTTTTCGTTTTTCCAAAGCTAAGGCATACAATTCATCTCTCTTTGAAGATAGATCATTAGATGCAACACCTGATAAATGACTATTTAACCATTTAATTCGTTTAGAAGCATGAATAAAAGCTATTAATGATTTCAATAAAAAATACACTGTAATTGCCCCTAAAATGGCAACAAATACAGCGCTTAATTGTGATTCGAAAGACAGCGAACCAAAATTTATAAAATCAGGAATCAGCCAAGCTAGTTTATTCATGAAAAACCTTAATTAATTTATATATTTATGAACGAAAAAATGAACTAATTTACAGCATTTACCTATAGCTAATGTTGCAAGCTCACTTTTTAAACATTTAGTTATTATTTGTATAATTATGTCGAGTATCATACAGTAAAAGACGTATGTTATTTAAGGATAATTTTAGATAATGACATTCAATTTCAGCCACGGGGACTTTTATTAAAATACCAAAAACTACATTTTAATGAATAAGTCTATACCGATTCTATTTTATCAATTAACTGCGTATAAAAAGTAATATTAGTTTAGATAAAATTGAAAACTGGATAGCAGTAAATGAACCAACTCGAAGGCATTTTACAACACTCACTCCAACCTAAATTAAGCTTAAAAGATAACAAATATGAATAACTTTATTAGACTAACTATCAAAGGATTACCCATTGTAAGCTATGAAGTAACTGAAGAAACTAACAGCGGCGCAGTTATTCTTAATGGAGTTGCTCAAATAGTAAATGATGGTTTTTTTGATTCAAAAAGTCAGAGCAGTATTTATCATGAATACAGCCAAAGGATCTATAGTTCTTTATTACCTTGTGAAATAAAAATAAATTCGGATAAGAGGGCTAATATTAACCCTGCTTATTTTGATTGTTCGGGTGACTATTATCAATACTTAATTAACATAAATTTAGATAAGAATGAGCTTAATAATTTAAAAGAGAGGATTCTCAATTATAGTGATCTAGAGTTAGAATTGATCTTAACACTAAGAGATGAAAGAGAAGACTGTGTACCATTTTATTATGAAAGTTATTTTGACGAAGCATGTTCTGTTTCAGTTGAACACTTAGCTATCCACATAAATAAAAAAAACCACTTCAACGCTAACGAAGACAAGATTAAGGCAGACTTTAATGCGTTGTGGAATGCGCACGATGATGTCTTTGACACACTAAAAGAACCCAGTGAATATATAAAAAAAGACAAAATTTCTTATGATAGAAAAAAAATAATTATAGAACTAAAAATAGTCTGTTGAATTATATATTATCTACTAATGTAGAACGTTCTAATTGGCATAACAAAATATCAGATCTATTCTTTTTTATTCAGGATCTAGATGAGCACCTAACAATACGTACAGCTCTTAATGAAAAACAATCTAATACTTTAGGCATTAATTTATTCCCACCTTTAAGCTCTTATAATATAAAAGACGAAACATGGCCTGTGGCTATTAACGTTTGGCAATTTGCTAATCAGTACTTATTAGCATCTGAATACAAATCAAGGGATGTCGATACAAACCTTTTAAAATCATGCGCTTACTCACTACTTATTGCTAATGTAGATAAGAAGGACAGGAAAAACATTTGGTCAAAAATGGGTGAAAAGGTTTTTAATATAACGTTAACTTATTCGCCTCTTATTTTTCTACTCATAACAGACAGGCCACTATATGCAGCTATTTATCTATTGTACCTGGTATTCCTATCTATAAATAAGAATAAAATTATACATAACGACTTTGCAGAATACGAGGAATTAGAGCAATGTCTCTATACGATTGAATCAAGTAATGAGTCAATAGAAGTAGCATATCAGGCTTATAGTCGTATTTATAATAACAGCGACTCATTCATACATGATTCTCTTATTAGCCGGACTATAGAAAAACTTTTTACAAGGTTAATTCATGGTTACAAATAGTAAATACTGGGGAGCAGTAGTTCATACAATTTTAATTAAATCTGATTTAAACAGTGAAGTGGTTGAATGATTTTTGCCAACTAATTAGAGGTGTTATGATACACCTTATCAAACTTAAGGTGACATCATGACAAAGAAAATAAGAAGAACATTTAGTGCTGAATTTAAGCTTAAAGCAATAAAGCGCTAACAAGGGCATTTGGGTTCAGAGACAAGCCAAAAGGCGTGATGTTCCATTCTGATCAGGGTGACCATTATACAAGTAGCCAGTTCCGTCAAAACCTTTGACGACACCAGATAATGCAGTGCATGAGTCGAGTCAGAAATTGCTGGGATAATAGTCCTATAGAGCGATTTTTTAGAAGCTTTGAATCTGAATGGATGCCAGTGAAAAGGTATTCGAATTTAAATGAAGCAAAACGAACAATAACGAATTACATCACTGGATATTATATCTAGGTTAGGCGCATCAATATAACGATGGTTTAACTCCAAATGAATCAGCAACATTCAACCTATCCCGCACCTCGAACTTACGTGCATAAATACCACCTTATTTAGAGTGATGCATAAATAATTAAAACCACACAATATTAAAATTTACGAGTCAGTACTGTAACGCTTTATGCTGTCGTAGCTAAACAATACTGATCACAGTTCTAAATTCATTCTTGTCGATGATAAAACATTAGAAATGACTCACCTATTTACATGATAAATGCTAATCATGATCTTAAAGAATTGTCCTTTTCTGAATATCTTCAAATGTAGACTTTAAAATATTGATACATCTTCAAGATAAATATCTTTTGAACCGCTTCGCGAATTAAGAGCAGTGATATGTACAGGAGTGTTATTAACATTGCGATTTAAAGCTGAGCAAGTAATACGCAGAAGGACAAACCTTATAAGCGTCCAGAATTATCTACAGTACCAAAGCAATGGGCTAACTGGTTACGTAAAGCAAAATTGATTCACAGGGAACCGTATCAATTGAGACATACGTTTGCGAGCCAAATGTTGATGGTTGGCGCAGATCAGATTTGGTTAGCTAAACAGCTCAGGCATACCGATTGAGAGGATGAACAGTAAAAATGGGGTAACTTGACCCCTGCTTAACCCCAAAGGGAAAAGCCGAGGCCAATTAATTGATCGATATTAAATATCAGTCAACTTAGAAAGGCATTTTCATACCTGGTGGTAATTTCATACCACCGGT
>Ga0209396_1005543_pt1 | contig 11871 bp, 7 predicted proteins | sample GOMGulsemesocosm_6_FD_184638 | JGI IMG/M metagenome (GOLD analysis project Ga0209396, IMG submission 184638) | Methane-oxidizing microbial communities from mesocosms in the Gulf of Mexico - GOM8C Gulf of Mexico (SPAdes) (version 2) | ecosystem: Environmental > Aquatic > Marine > Cold seeps...
TGCCCCTTATATTTTCCATTACCTCGATGAGAAGACGCTGCATCATGAAGCTTTCTAATTCCGAGGTTTACCATTTGCCTAACTAAAGTTTCATCTAACAATACCGCGTCTGAATTCCTTAGTACTTGTATAGAAGTTGCTAATGCTATTGTTTTACTCATGAAGGTTTCACTCTGAAAATCAGGGCAGAAAAACACATTTTTTCTATCGTTAGATAACAGGATATAAGAAAGTAAAAATGATTAATAATAATAGATTGGGTGCAACCCAATCAGCCACACCTCGGCACATATGAATGCGCTGTAAGCTCATATATACTGGCTGATTCAACAAATTACACATTGTGAATTTATAGGCAAATTGTAGCAGTGCATGTAGCAATAACAAGGCTCTATTTAAATGTGTTACCGCCCTACTCGTTATAGTGTTTTCAGCTTAACAACTTACCTATAGAATCGACTATTTTAGGGTAATTAACACTAACTTTAGACCTCCACAACACCGATAGAGAGGTATCGATGACTACAATACAACTGATAGACACTGCGTACTACTTTATTATGAATAGGTTCCCATATGATGCTTTCAATCCTAAAATAAGATTAATATTTTGTGGGCAATGTTCACTATTGGCTATCTGCAGAAGGCTCTAATGATCACTAGCTAATGTTAACAAAGATACGATATCACTTTTTAGTGGGGTTATGCTCATGTACAAGGAGATAGTAAGCATTATTTACTGCTCGTTTTAGTGCGGTTTCGAGTCAAAGCTGTCCTATATCATTTTGGGAAAAAAGAACGAACACATTTGAGTAATTCTTCTGAAGTGTAAGGCTTGTATAGAATGTTTTTAATCAATATTTGATCAACCAATTCACTGTGCGCATCATCATTAAAACCACTAACTAGCTGTATTTTCATGTTTGGACAGTCCACCAGTACTTGAGAGGTTAACTGATGACCATCCATTTCAGGCATAATAATATCCGTCAACATTAAATCAATGTCTTCTTCCGCCAGCTTTTTCAACGCATCTTTTCCACTTGTAGCACTAAAAACTTTATAACCTTGTTCACAGAGTAATTCCATTGCGAATTTGCACAACAATTCTTCATCATCCACTACTAATATGACTTCGTTTCCTCTTAAATCTTTTTCATCTTTAGTAATTATACTATCGGTACCAACCTCAACCTGCGAGCGTGGAAAATAAAGAACTATTTGAGTACCTTGATTAGGCTCAGACAGAACATTGACAGTTCCACCTGAACGTTGCAAAAAAGCAAACACTTGCGATAAGCCTAACCCTGAGCCTTCATCACCTTTAGTCGAGAAGTAAGGCTCGAATATTTTTTCTTTAGTAATCTCATCCATACCGCAGCCCGTATCTGTTATACTGATTAGCACATAATCCCCTTCTGTTAACCCCAGCATTTTGGCCTCAAGAGTATTGATAGATTGATTACAGGTTTTTATTGTTAGCTTAGCATTAGTCGCATTATCCATGGCATGCATTGCATTAATACTCAAATTTAAAATAGTATCCTCTAAGTCGCTGAAATCAAGCAATACAGGCCAAATATCATCTTCAAGTTCAAGTGATAAATGAATTCGTGCAGTAAGATATTTTTGCAGTACATCCTCTTGTTGAAGTAATAAAGTATTAATATCTAATCTTTCTGCATTAGATGACTGTTTTTTGGTGAATGAAAGCAATTTTTTTGTAAGCTTGCTCCCTCGCTCACCAGCGTGATGGATATGATTGGCATAATCAGTCAGTTTAGCTGGAACATTATGTAGATTTTTAAGTAACTCGGAGTACCCCATTATTATACCAAGCAGATTATTGAAATCATGAGCAATACCACCCGTGAGTTTTCCCAGAGCTTCCATTTTTTGTGATTGATGAAATAGGGCTTCAATTCTTTGTCTTTCCTCGTCAGAGACTATGCGAGAAGAAACTTCAGTTTTAAGGCGTTTATTAATGTACAAGATGTATAATATTATTATCAATACAAGCGCTGTTATTGGTAATACCCATAATAGGATAGTTTTGATTTCGACTCCTGATTGAACTTTTATGGATAACCAAGAATTTGCTATGGTTGCTTTTTGTTTATCGGTCAGACTCGCAATTACTTTGTTTAAAATGGATACTAAAGGTTCGAGACCTTTACGAACAGCTATAGATAGTTCAAATTTATAAGGTGTAAATCCAGTTATATGTATATCTGTATATTGTGATCTCTCGATTTCATAATTGATGATTGCAATGGCTTCGATAAAAGCATCTATTTCACCATTGTGTAATTTTTCTAGCCCTTCTTGAACTGATGACATTAGTTTAATATCTATTTCAGGATGATTATTACCAATCAATTCAAAAGCATAGCCTGGCTGCACCCCAACAACTTTATTATTTAGGTCATTTATATCTTCTGCATGAAAAGTGTTTTTTCTGATAGCAATAGCTGTATGGGATTCAAAGTATGATTCTGAAAAAAATATTTTTTTAGCACGCTCTGGAGTTTTGACAATATCTAACATCATATCAATATTGCCCAGCTTAAATTGTTCAAATGAATTTTCCCACGAAACACCTTCTACATAATTTATGTTAATATTCAGAAGCTTACTTATGGTGTTAGTGTAATCAGGTACAATACCATCAATCGATTTATCTGAATTCAAAAAACCAAAAGGATAACTTGCTAAACTTATTCCAGCACTAAAGGATTGATTGCCCTCTAACCAATTAATTTCTGCGAGGGTTAATGTAGAAAGATTTACCTCATCTTTGAAAAAAGACTTATGTAATGGTAGCCATTTTCTTTCTAGCTCCATAATTAATTCAATAGGAATATTTTCAATACCTCTATTGATTGTACTCAATAACTCATCCTGACCTTTACCTAATGTGGCATGAACTTCGTTCTCTAACAAAGTTTCATCACTCAGAGTAAAAACCCCCGTTAATTCAAGTTTAGCTAGATTCGAATTAAATGAAGGTAATTCACCAATGAGTGCGTCCACTTCACTATTGAGCAACATATTAATGCCATCAACTGTTGATCGGTAATAATGAAGCTTAAGTGAAGGATAATGTTTTTTGATATAATCTGCTTGGTAGGTTCCATAATAAACCGCAACCCTTATATCTTTGTGCGAGACTAATTTTGATGTTTTTGAAAATTGATTATTGTAAAGTATTCCTGTTTTAACTCTATGAAACGGTAATGAAAAATCTGCCCATTTTTTACGTTTTTCATTAATAAATAATCCTGCAATAACGGCTTTATTGTTTTTTGCATATTCAAGTGCTACGTCCATAGTAGTTATTTCAAACTCTATTGGTAAGCCAGTCGTTGTTGACCACAACTTCCAAAATTCAACATAATATCCAGTTATATCACCGTTTCGTAATGTAAAATAAAATGGAGGGTCACTAGGACTGACAATTTTGATAGGTTTTATTATTTGTTCTGCTTGCAGATTGACAGTAGAAAATAATAGTATCAAGAAACAAATTTCAAAAATTCTTTTAAACCAATAGATTAACCTTTGTTCCATATATCAATCATAATTTTTATTATTACTCATTGTCTTAATGTAGTTGCATCGGAATTATTTATCAAATTCTAGCAGACTGTTTAGTCCGCTTTTTATACGGCCTGTATGAAAGTTCGAAAGTGAGTTTCTTTACAGGTCTACGTAAATTTAAGGTCAGTTTCACATCAAACGAACTACAGAGTTTAATCTGCGGAATTTATTTCGTTAATAGTTCCAATTACTCAAGTTCGAAATAGTTTTTACACAGTTTTCAAATAAATCAAACTAAAGAAGGTTGATTTTTCACAACCATGTAACTGGAGCATCATTCCCATTTAAAAACAACACCTTACTGACTTGACTGTGCCACCGACTCACATTTCAAGCCAATTGGTTACAAGTTAGCTACGAGGCATAATTAGTCTCACTTTTAATTCGGTTTAACTACATGAATAACATGTTAAAATACAATAATAGCCTATTAATTTCGAGCTAAAATATTAAGTCAATTTCATTAATATTTACTTTAACCTCATATTTCCATTTTTTCCTCAATAGGTTATCAAAGCAATCATTGTTGTTCCGATCGGTTTTGAGCAATTCATTTCTAAGTTTCATCTACTCAAACTTTACGTCGGTTTTTTAATCAAGCCAGTACTGTTTAATGTCAAAATAGACATCTCGAAACTCAGTGCTGTACCAATTACCTGATTCATTAAGTCTTACTATACCGAACCATTCTTCAATATCATTTGGGTCTTGTGTATAGGAGTCTTGCAAACCAAATTTCCACCAAGCGTCTAAATATTCATGAATAACAACACCCGCTATAGGTAAGGAAGCGCTTTGGATATCTTTTAGGTTTTGCAGTAAGCCATTTTTTTGGTCTTCAACGGTATTGCCACCATAACCGTAATTAGGTGCGCCTACTCGGGAAGCATTTGGTGAAACACTTAATCCAGTTTCTGTTATTAATAGGGGCATATTTGGATGGCGTAATTTTAATTCTTCTACCCAACCTTGAAAATAGGTGCCAGTAGTGTTGCCAAGTGATGTTGATGGACGGTAATAAGGCACTGCGTACGAATAGGCATTGTGACTGCGAAAATCAAGAAATGGGGTTTCGACATAATAGGCGGTACGAATATCATTAGCATAAGAAACTAATGAGCGATTACCATAATGTTCAAACTCGTAAGTTAGAGCATAATCAGCCATTTCCGCGATAAATGCTTCGGTGGCGTTTATACCTTCACTAGTGGCGACATACTTACCTAAATACTGATGTATTTCTGGATGGGATGTGTTGGTTGTTTTTATACTAGCTTCACTTAATTCATTACCAACAAGGTACGCAACTAGAGGTGGGTTGTTGTCGCTATAAACACTATAGATTCTATCAATAACAGCTTCGATATATGCTTTGGTCTCTTGTTTGAAATTATCATCATGGAAATCAGCAACACTGCCATCTATCCAAAGTGTTTGAATGAAGTTGAGTCCACCAATATTTTTTAGCGCTTGGTAACTATACGCGGGTGCCCCCCAGAAACGAATGGTATTAGCCCCCATCGCTTTAATGTCTGTGATATCTTGTAAAATACTGTCTTGTAGCTCAGCGGAAAGGTTGGTTGATGTTTCTAACTCCCAAGGTAAAAAACCAGGATAAGCTGGTACATAAACAACTCCTTTAACTTCAAATGGCAATCCATCTTTAAGGATAAAGTGCTCATTAACAGTGAAACGATTGATTACGGGTTCTACTAACTCAGGCTGTTTTTCATCTGGCGTGGAAGAGTTGCCACCTCCGCCACAAGACAATAACATGCAAGAAAATATCAGCAGTAAACCGAACGGGACTTTTGTCTTTTTAAGAACTTTTTTATGATTTAACATGATTGCTTCTTAATAGTATCATCATTAATAGGGTTAGGTAGTTGAGTGCGTCACCACTATTTGTGGACTTCCTTCGTTTATTTTTAAGGTGCCATTGGCTGCATCAAGAATGTTGAATGCATAGTTTCAGGAGTACAGTTTAAAAGCATAAAAGTAAAACACACAAACGAACGCTAGTATTTACAATACAGTAATAAGAAGAGTTAGCTGTTGAGACTCGGTGAAGCGGTATATTTAATATGATGAAAAGGAAACGTGGTACATAAACGGGTTACTTGTAGGCGTATTTCAATGATTTTTAATACGTGTATTTGTTTCTTGGTAAGAGCTGAGAGAAGTCACTGGCTAGATGTTAACAAAGATACGATATAGTTTTTATGCCAAACCAGGCGATCAAATTTGGGTGCAAATTACTAATGCCGATGAGCATGATGTTTTGGGGATTCGCGTAGAAGATTAATTGGCTCCCTATTTTCAATATTATGTAATGGGTTAACTATTCTAGTTTAGCCTTCTCTTTCAATATGGATTTCCAACTTTCACAAAGCAGTTTAATAAGTGCTGAGATAACCTGCTTAGTTTCGTTTCTGCAACTTCATCTGAATCGTATCCAGATATCTTCATTATCCTTTAAGTATTGAACAATATTCCGTTGAGTTATTTACATAATTGGACTATTACTTAAGAAGTAAATCTGCTGCTTAACTGTAATATTGGTGATTTTATGGCAATTAAAAAGGTTGATATCTGTCCAATTGATAATAACGCTTTTAGCGAAGTTTATGATGAAGTTGATGACTCAGATGCTTATCAAGAATTAGTGAATTATGCCCCTATTTGTATTCATGAAATAGGGCTTGACGGCTGTTTAAAAAAGATGAATCGAGCAGGATTGGATATGATGGGATTAGAACTAGAACATCAAGTTGTTGATGAGCCTTATACAAGTTTTGTTGGAGATAATAACCAAAATTGGGTGAATGATTTATTACAAAAAGCAATCAAAGGACAGGCAATACCTAACTTCGAATTCAGTGTTGGTGTAGGGAAAGAAAAACGTACTTTTGCATCGAATTTTATACCCATGCTTAATGGCCAAAAGCAGGTTGTTAAACTTATGGGCATTACTCGAGAGATTACAGAAGAAATGCAGGCTAAAGAAGCTTTGCAACATTTGAATCAAGAGTTGAATAACAAGGTAAATGAAGCAACTAAGGAATTGCAAAACAGTTTAGACACATTAAAGGCTACGCAAAGCCAATTAGTTGAGTCAGAAAAACTGGCTTCTTTAGGAGGGTTAGTCGCAGGAGTAGCACACGAAATTAATACCCCAGTAGGAATTGGTGTCACCGCGTCTTCTCATTTATTTGAAGCGACAAAGCAATTCATTAATCAATACACTAATGGGGAAATCACCAATAAAGATTTAAGTTCATATTTGAATGAAGTTAAAGAGAGTTCTTCTCTTATCAGCTCAAATCTTGAAAGGGCCGCTAAGCTTATCATTAGCTTTAAACAGGTAGCCGTAGATCAAAGTAGTAAAGAAGTACGTCCCTACAAAGTAAAACAATATTTCAATGAGGTATTACAAAGTCTCAAACCCCAATTTAAGCATACAAAATATACCGTTAAACTTCACTGTGACGATAGGTTAACTGTTAATGGTGAAGCAGGTGCTTTTTCGCAGATTATTACCAATTTGATCAATAACTCCCTTGTGCATGGGTTCGAAAATATGACTTCAGGTAATATAGATATCAATATTAGCCACAAGCAAGGTAACGTTATTTTTGTTTATTCAGATTCCGGTAAAGGAATTGCCAAAGAGCACATAACAAAAATATTTGATCCGTTCTACACTACTAAACGAGGCCAGGGGGGAACAGGTCTAGGATTGAATATTGTTTACAACCTGGTAGTGCAGTCTTTAAAAGGAACCATCAAGTTTAATGGTGAGTATGATCAAGGAAGCCAATTTATTATTGAGTTTCCGACAAATATGCACAGCGATAAACAACGCTAATTTATTCTATTTGCTTTAGGGCATTTATCACTGATGTGGAGAATCTATATATTTATCTTGGATAGCCATAAGTTCACTTTGGTGATTTAATAAGATAAATATTAGGCTTGGATCAAACTTTACTCCTGACATTTCTTTGAGAAACATCATTGCTTCTTCTATGGTCCATGCTGCTTTATAGCATCGTTTATTAACTAGTGCGTCAAATACATCAGCTATTGCAGTAATACGGCCATAGATATGAATATCTTCTCCTTTTTTTCCTAGTGGGTAACCAGAACCGTCCCAATTTTCATGATGTTCTCCAGCAATAATAGCTCCAGCTTTTAGGACTGTTAATTCGGATGATGCAAGAATATCCTGACCGATTTGTGCATGTGTTTTCATCCTCTGCCATTCATCACCGTTAAGTTTACCTGGTTTATTTAATATATGATCAGGTATAGCAATTTTGCCAATATCATGTAGTGGTGAAGCTTTGTAAAGTATATCAATTTCTGTATAGCTCAATCCGATAGCATTAGCTAGATATTGGCAAGTTAAAGCGACTCTTTTCACATGATTACTTGTTTCTTTAGAGCGACTTTCTACTGCTTCACTCATACGGTAAATCATTTCCCGTTGGGTGATTTCTACCTCTTCATACATAGCCTGATTATCAAAAGCTAACCCGATATTATTACCAAAGATTTCAATAAGCTGACGGTCAAGCTGATTGATATCTTCAATACCTTCAATAAAAAATAAATTTTTACCATCTAAATGAGATTCATAAACGCCAATAAAATAATTTTCTCCAAAGTGTTGACCGCCTTCATCGCATAGTTTTTTAAGTGATTTATCATCAATTATTGCAATAAAATCATCTAAAGAGTGGTTTAATAAACCAGCAAACCGTCCTGTAGCTGCAATGACGTTACTGTTATTTTTGCCATGTGATGCAGCAATAAAATTAACATTTGTAAAAATAGCGCCAGTATCAATATGAAATAAAGCGCAAAGCTGCTGTAGCATACCTTGAGTAAAGTCTTTTAATGATTGATGAGCAAAAAGCTTATTTGAAGATTTTATAATGGTTTCTAGGCCTTTTTTATTATCATATAACGCAATAATATCTCGATAAGCTCTCAAACAACTATAGGTAAGGGTATAAAGTTTGTTAGCGGTTAATTCTGTTTTTTCTTTGTAATCATTAATGTCATAATTAGTAATTACATCTCGCTCTGGTGCCTGACCCGGCTGTCCAGTTCTTAAAACTAAGCGTATATGGTCATTCTTTTGTACATTCCTGATCCATCTTACTAAATCTAAACCAGCCTGATCTGTCTCCATCACTACGTCAATTAGTGCTAATGCAAAAGGGATGTCTTTCTGTAGTATTTCTTTGGCTTGTTTGGCACTCTCTGCCGTATAAAATTTGAGCTTTTTTCCAAGAACCTCTACATTTCTTAATGCCAGCAATGTTACGGAATGTACTTCAATGTCATCATCAACAACAAGTAAATGCCAAAAATCGTTAAGTTCATCTATTAAATGTGTTGGTGCTTCTTCCGATTCTTTTTTAAAAGTTACTGGTTCGTTATCTTTCACTGGCTCACCAAAATATAGTTTCAAGTTGATTTTCATAACTAGAGTGTTAAACGCATAACCTAGCTAACAATCATAAATTATGAAAAAGTAATGCTAATTTAATCATAGGCTAATAATCATTAGTTAGCTGTGAATTTACAACAATCGTAATGTTTGTCTTTCACTTTTCAGTTATTTACATGTATTGACGCTTGAGAAGTGAACAGTCATTGCAAATTCTAAATGAATAACTATAGATAAGTCTTTCGCAGGTATGCAGGAATAATTTTAATATTAAACAAGAAAAATTATGAATAAAGGTGTTGAAAAGTTTCATTAATTAGGGGGGTAATCATGATTGGTTGTCCGAGGAATCTAGTAAATTTATAGTATATAAAACTTTACTATTGATGAAACTAATTGGTACTCCCTTTAATAAGATCAAAGAATCCCCCAAAACGACTGACGATAAATCTACTTCGGAAATTAATCGTCTGCTTTAGACTACCAAGCTAACGTTCAAGAATCGAATATGGACGGCAGCAATGTTCCAAGTTGCCATTTCAAACATTAAACCAATTGTCATATTTGGCTAATTGCGGAAGATTTTGTGTTAATACCAATTGCTATAATGCGCACCAGAGAGACGGTAGAACTAATACATATTAGTGCCATAAATTAACCCAGGTGGCGTAGACTGTTAATGAGAACTTCAACCTCATAGCAAGAGTATTATTCAGTGAAAAATCACCTATAAACAGACCTTTTTTTGCCACTAGCTGACATTGATAAAAAACATCTTTTATATTCTGAGGAATCCTAATAATAGTTATCAACATTAACATTTTTATGCATACGTATGCATATGTAAACAATGAGCATTCTATTATCCATATGATAATGTCGGATGTTACAGAACTAAAATTTCCGAGATGTATTTATGAATCGTTTTATCAGCCTATTGTTTTCTATAATCACTCTTTGCGCTTGCAGCCCAAATAATTCTAGCCTCACTCTCATTGTAAAAGTTCCAGAAAATACCCCACTAAATGCGAAATTGACTTTAGGAGGCAATTTCAACGATTGGGATCCAACTAAAGAAGGTTTTGAATTGACAGCAAAAGGAAACGGCATATTCAATTACACTTTTCCGTCATTAGTCAAAGGTAAAGTTCTTAGCTTTAAGGTAACCCGAGGCAATTGGGATACTGTTGAAATTTCGGAAACTGGCGCGAATACTCAAAACAGAAATTATACCGTCACAGGTAACTCTGAAATTATTAACATTAAGGTTACTGACTGGGCCGATTTATCGACTAAAGAAGCCCCTAGTACTATAACTGGCAGCCTGATAATTGAGGATATTGCATTACCCACATTTATAGGACCTAGAAAGGTAAGAATATATTTACCTCCGAACTATGAAAATTCTAATGAGCGCTTTCCCGTCATTTACATGACCGATGGACAAAACGTTTTTGATATTAAAACGGCAAACGCTGGCGAATGGGAAATGGACGAACTGATGGAAAATCTTGCCGAAAACGGCTCTCCTTTAACATCAATTGTGGTCGCCATAGATCACGCTGGGGATAACAGAAGGATGGAATATTTACCATTTAGTCATGACGGAAAAATTTCTCCGACTATTGATGGTAACAATTTAACAAAGGCTAAAGGTAAGGAATTCGCTGATTGGTTAGTTCACGAACTTAAGCCTAATATTGATCAGCGATACCGCAGCAAACCTGAGCGAGAACATACAAGTTTGATGGGCAGCTCTATGGGAGGATTAATTGCTTGTTATACAGCTTTAAGGCACCAAGAAGTAATATCTAAAGCGGCTTGTCTTTCTTCTGCATTTTTAAAACGCTTAGTTGGTTCTCATTTTATTGATTACATCAAACAAACACCCAAAAGGCAGCCGATGAAGTTCCACATAGACATGGGTGATAATGAATTTGGCCTTTTTGGTGACAACATTCTTAAAGAAACTCAAGAAGTCTATGAAGCTCTTTTGTCGGCTGGTTTTAAAAAGCAAGAATTACGTTACCAAATTATACTAGGTGGTACCCACGACGAGCCTAGTTGGCGAAGCAGAACAGAAGATATTTTATTGTGGATAAATAAAAAATAGCTTGTACTAACTGCACTCTATAACTATTTAATTATTTGCTATGTCTAAAAAGTAGATAATACTATGTGCAAATTTAAAAAATGACTATATATACACTCTTAGGCTCTAAACTGCTTTTAAGTTTTTCATATGGTTATGCCAAAGCGCACGGAGCAGTCCTTAGTAGTGCCCTGTTTTCCATTGGTCATTGATTACGACATAAGGCTCACTGTGACCACTTTTTGACGTTAACTTTTGGTGAGGACAAAGTTACAAAACTCATTATTCTAAGGTCGTTAGCTACCACAAATGAGACCTTTCTTAATCCCCTAAATCAGCATCAAAATGGTCTTCTCTGATACGGATATAGTTAGCTTTATTTATCTAACGGCAATTTACCGACAACGAATAAACGTTAGGATAGTGGTATTAGGGTGTGCTCATCCACCACTTTAATGACTCGTGATAGCATTCTAAAAGTGTACTTTCAGGTATTTTGTTGACATTAATAAGATGCTCAATATTATAACTATTAGGGAGTTCATAATGTTTGGCTAATTCAAGTAGTTCAGATAATGCACCTTGTTGATTTAGTAGCGCTAAACTAATATCTTGCGAAAAAGGAAAGCTATCTACAACCTCTTTCATCGATAAATTTAATATAACATCTAAATTACTGAGTACACCTGTCAAAAATGCTCTATCTCTTATATGGGAA
>Ga0209396_1005545_pt1 | contig 11868 bp, 11 predicted proteins | sample GOMGulsemesocosm_6_FD_184638 | JGI IMG/M metagenome (GOLD analysis project Ga0209396, IMG submission 184638) | Methane-oxidizing microbial communities from mesocosms in the Gulf of Mexico - GOM8C Gulf of Mexico (SPAdes) (version 2) | ecosystem: Environmental > Aquatic > Marine > Cold seeps...
GCATGACAGCCTTTTGGCAAACAGGTGGTTAATGGAATGTTCTTTTTAAAATCACCAACAGCAATGCCTATTCCTGCTGGAATATATATGCCTAACGGAAAGTTTAACTGCATCGCCATTGTGTTATCACTCACTTTTGATACTTGAAGTGAGAAAATTGTATTTTGGCTTTTTGACTGCATGCCTTGGTAGATATAACAAGATTGTTGACAGTTTAACGCCCAATCATCATAAAGTTTTTGTTCAACGGCAGCAGAGCTTGCTGAAAATAAGCTGGTAAGACTGGTTAATAAAATAAAAAGCATAGATTTATTGATCATATTATCTTGTCCTTAAAATTTAAGTCATTGTATTGGCTTTAGTATTGATTTAGCTTCGATTGAGTTTGTTTTTTAGTTTACTGTGTTTACTTTATTTATTGTCATAAAAAAAAGAGACACAAGCTGTGTCTCTTTTTTAACATACTTACATAACGTATGTTAAGTGTTTCACCATAAATTATTGGGGTAATTTATTTAGGTTACTTACCTTAGTTACTTTAATTGCTTATTTAGAAAACTTGCGACGACTTGCTAATCCCATTAATGCTAAACCGAACATAGCAATTGAAGCTGGCTCTGGTACATCAGTAGGAGGAAGTTTTACACCACCAACTCCTGAGAAACCAAAGATATAAGTAGGAGTAATTCTACCTTCAACTACATCTTCAAAACCATCTTGGTCAGCATCGGTACCAGACCAACCTAATGAATAAACTTCAGCACCTACGGCACCTAATGCAGCAAAAGCATCACGTTTGTTGGCTGCACCACCGTAGAAAATATCAAAGCTATAACTTTCACCAGCAGCTAATGCGCCAAAGTTAAAATCAAAATTTGCACCATGATCTGCAGGGCCAGCTGCAACAAAATCTCCTGTGTATGTACCTGAGCAAGAAGCTAAAGGATTTGAGCTACAAAAACCATTACTAGTTGCACCAATTACAGCGGTTGCTGCAGCCGTGCCACCAATAGTAACAAATTCAGAGAATGGTGTTGGTGCTGTATCCCAATCCATAGTACGACGATATAATAAATCAGCAATATCAATACCTGAAGTGTTTTCAATCGTTACTGATACACGGTATAAATTATCTGATGCAGATAAAGCAAAATCATGAGTAATGGTTAAATCATCTTGCATATTAACCACAGATGTTGCAGTAGTTGCAGTGGATCCAAAACTAATTAATGATAAGCCAGATGCTCCGCCATCATCATTGTTTGCTGAACCTGTTATTCCATTACCTGAAACTCCCCAACCTTCACATAAACAACCCTGTGAGGTTGATTCATATTGAAGACCAGCATCTAACCAACGAACACCAACGTCAGTTTCACCATTTACATCAGCAACACCACCAGAAACATTTAGTTGACCATAATCATCAACGCCAAGGCTAACATTACCATCAGTGATAATGGCTGCATTTGCTGCGCCCGCAACTAACATGCCTAACATCATTGGTATTTTAATATTGAATTTCATCATCATTCCCTTTTATCTTTATCGTAACAAATTAATATTTAAAATTTCTAGTTAAGTAAGTGCAGGAGTTATGCCAATGCTGAAAAATGCATATAAAACATAATGGTAGCAATTGTTTTTTTTATCTTATGAACTGAAGTGTAAAAAAATCAGACAGGGAGTATTAATTACATATAAAAGGGCAGTACAACGCTTTATGAGTCAATTAATAGAGGAGAGAGGTATTAAATACCAGCAGTTAATTTCTGTATGCTAAATAACAACTGCTGGGATTCATTAAATTAAATTATATTCCATCTTTATGTGTTGAGACTATTGGTCTTCTGGTATTCCTTGCCTCTGCTTTGCTTTTTCTTTCTAGCGCTTTTCGTTCAGCAGAACTAGAGCATAACCTCTTAGGAATCGTACTACCTAATACGTGAACTTTCTCACATTTATAACCTTCGTCACTCGCTGTTGTGTCATTTTTTGCTAATTGCTCTGATGTGCCTGTGTTGGCACAACCTGATATTACGAGTAATAATATGGCAATGAATGATATTTTCATCTTAACTCCTTGTTTTATTATAAATATAGTTATTTCTGTATGGTTTTTTTTTAATAAACGCATACGAGGTTAACCTTGTACCTTACTTGATAATTAGTCAGCAATTCTTTAGGGATAACAGGTAGATATTTATGGATGAATGGTAGGGAATTTATTTTAGGCAATAAAAAAGCCTTACAAAAGTAAGGCTCGAAATGCTCGCTGTATGGTCTAGTTTTACTAGCTTCTTATTAATTCTTTCTATTTATTATTATTGTTTTCCTCTAGCGCGGGACAATTTATAGCAAAGGAAGTTTTGCCATGCAACAACTTTATTAGAGCATTTATACCACGACTTTTTTCGTATTTTAATTGTTTTTGACCCTGTTACAAAACTGTTAATTGTTAAAGACTTGAATGATAAGACTTTACGTGAAGGTAAACTTGTATTGCATTTTATATATTTACCTAGAATTGACTTAGAACATAGATCAAAATAATTGTTGTGGTAGAATGCGCGCATATAAAAATGGAGACCTCTTTTGATGACTGAATTAAAGAATGATAATTACTTGCGTGCCTTGTTACGCCAACCAGTAGATTACACTCCTGTATGGATGATGAGACAAGCAGGTCGATATTTACCTGAGTATCGTGCAGTGCGTAAAGATGCCGGTGATTTTATGTCTGTTTGTCGTGATGCTGATTTAGCATGCGAGGTTACTATTCAGCCTTTACGTCGCTTTCCACTTGATGCCGCTATTTTGTTTAGTGATATTTTAACGATTCCAGATGCGATGGGCTTAGGTTTATATTTTGAAACTGGTGAAGGTCCTAAGTTTGAACGTCCTATTACCTGTAAAGCTGATGTTGAGAAAATTGGCATTCCTGACGCTGAAGATGATTTAGGTTATGTAATGAATGCGGTACGCACTATTCGCCGTGAATTGAAGGGTGAAGTACCACTCATTGGTTTTTCAGGTAGCCCGTGGACGCTAGCCACTTATATGATTGAAGGTGGCAGCTCAAAGGCATTTACTAAAATTAAAAAAATGATGTTTGCTGAGCCTCAAACTTTGCATTTGTTATTGGATAAGCTAGCTGACTCAGTGATCACTTATTTAAACGCACAAATTGCTGCAGGTGCTCAATCTGTAATGGTGTTTGATACTTGGGGCGGTGTTTTATCGCCACGAGACTATAAAGAGTTCTCCTTACAATACATGGCAAAAATTGTTGACGGTTTAACTCGTCATGCAGAGGGCCGTAAGGTGCCAGTAACTTTATTTACTAAAAATGGTGGTATGTGGTTAGAGGATATTGCGGCAACAGGTTGTGATGCCGTAGGTTTAGATTGGACCATTGATATTGAAAACGCTAAAGCACGTATTGGTGATAAAGTTGCATTGCAAGGCAATATGGACCCATCAATGTTATACGCACCATTGCCACGTATTGAGCAAGAAGTATCGAAAATACTCGCAGGTTTTGGTGAGGGCGGTACAGGGCATGTCTTTAATTTAGGCCATGGTATTCACCCTGATGTTAACCCTGATCATGCAGGGCACTTCATTGAGTCGGTTCATCGTTTAAGTAAGCCGTATCACAAATAATAACATTTGTTATAAAGACACTAGAGTATAATAAAAGGAGCGTAAGCTCCTTTTTTATGTTCAGGATGAACAATCATGTTTTTTGTTCCCGACAAAACATAAGTACTTGCGTCCATGCATGTAATGTCGTGATGTCATGGATGGCATTGAACGACGATGTTTACGACTAAATGGATTTAGGAGATAGAGCTAAGTATTATTAATGGCTTCTTCTAATGAATCACCACGGTAAGTCTCATAGGAAGTAACAATGAAAAAAAATACAGTACATATTAGTTTGATGATATTACTAAGCTTTTCGAGTTTGGCCTGTAGCCATAATTCAGAAGCACCATTAGAGAAAAGTGTAAAAGCTACAGCGATGGCTAAAGGTCAACATATGAATGATGGCAAAATAACGACAGCTCAATCAATACCTGAAGAACAGCAAATTTCTTTACAAGCAAAAGTTCAGTTCTTTGCTTTAGAAGGTGGTTTTTATGGTTTGATAACGAAACAAGGTAAACATTATTTACCTTTGAATCTAGCCAAGGAATTTCAGCAAAATGGTGCGATAGTTAACGTTAGGGGAATAGCAAAACCGAGGATGATGACTATCCAGCAATGGGGCACACCTTTTACCATTACAGGAATAAAGCTGATAAAAGCAGGGCTGAGCCCTAACAATGATCAATTGTTATAAAAAAATATTTTGTTAACTGGCGGCTAAAAAGATCACTAATGCAGGACTAATGAATAATTAATGACAAGTTAAGGGCTGCTTAAGTACAGTCAAACTTCTATTTTCTTGTTGAAATTGTATTTGATACAACATTTGATATTCCTTTTCGGTAATGTTGCCAACAGGCTGTTCACTTAATAAACTCGCAAGTTGAGGAGTGGTATTGCTATGGCCTACTACCACTGCATTTTCTTTAGCTTGTTTAAGTTTCATGACCAATTGCTCTAAACTTCTTGGCGAATAATGGCTTACCGCTACCTTATTTTGTTTTGCTAATGGCATTGCTGTTTCAAGTGTTCGAGCATAAGAGGTACTGTATACTTTTTTAATTTCAGCGGACTCAAGTATTTTGGCTAGCTGTTGGGCTCTTGCATGTCCACATTGGGTTAATGACGGGTTATCTTTCACTTGTTGTTTTTCAGCATGGCGCACTAAGTAAATAGAATAACTTTCGCTTGCTAAGGCAGGTAAGCTCATAACGAGCAATAAAAAAGTAAGTATTATTGTTTTCATGTTATCTCATTTTTATTTTTTTAAATAAACAGCAATTTTTAATATTCAAAAACTCTATTTAAATCATTCGATGTTGCTATTTGAATTGATCCTGCTAATTATTGAGGGTAGTAGTTGCTTTAGCTACCCTTAATAATTATCTTTGTCTTAGAACAGTCTATTTAATCCATTCAATGCTGCTACGCGGAATGCTTCAGCCATCGTAGGATAGTTGAACGTGGTTTCAACAAAATACTCAATGGTATTGCCGCCATTTTTCTGTTCCATGATTGCTTGACCAATGTGAATAATTTCTGCGGCATTCTCACCAAAACAATGAATGCCTAAAATTTCTTTGGTATCTCGATGAAAGAGAATTTTAAGTGAACCAACTAAGCTATTTGCAATTTGCGCACGTGCTAAGTGCTTAAATTGAGCGCGACCTACTTCATAAGGAATTTTTGCTTCAGTGAGCTCTTGTTCAGTTTTCCCTACAGAGCTAATTTCTGGAATGGTATAAATTCCGGTTGGAATATCAGCAATTAACTTAGCAGTGCTTTGATGATCAATCATCGCTGAAGCGGCTAACCTGCCTTGATCATATGCAGCACTGGCTAAACTTGGGTAGCCAATAACATCACCTACTGCATAAATATTGTCAATGCTAGTTTGATATTGATCGTTTACTTTTAATTGCCCACGTCCGTCAGCGGTTAATCCTGCTTGATCAAGATTTAAATCGGCAGTGTTACCGGTACGGCCATTAGCAAAGAGTAAACAATCGGCACGCATTTTTTTACCTGATTCTAAATGTACTACAACAGCATCATCAGTCGCTTCTACTCTTTCAATTTGCTCACCGTGACGAATGACTACACCACTATTCCATAAGTGATAACTCAATGAATCTGACATTTCATCATCTAAAAATGATAATAAGCGATCTCGAGTATTAACAAGGTCAACTTTCACACCAAGACCACGAAATATTGAGGCGTACTCAGAGCCAATAACCCCTGCACCATAAATAATGATTGATCGAGGATCGTGCTTGAGTGACAAAATAGTATCTGAGTCGTATACACGTGGGTGATTAAAGTCGATATCATCAGGACGATAAGGATGAGAGCCAGTAGCAATAACAATTTGCTTTGCCGTTATTTGTTCAACAGAGCCATCTGCTTTGACTATTTTTAAAGTGTTTTCATCAATAAATGAGGCTTCGCCGCTAATGAGTTCAACACGGTTACGATCATAAAAGCCGCTGCGCAGTTGTACTTGTTTTCTGATTACAGCAGAGGCATGTTTTAAAATGTCTGCAAAAGTTAAATGTTTTGCTTTTTCATGGCCGCGAAACAACGGGTTTGAATTATATTCAATTAATCGACTAACACTTTGACGCAATGCTTTTGAGGGGATTGTGCCCCAATGTGTACAGCCGCCACCAACATCTTTATAACGCTCAACAATAGCAACGCGTTTGTCTTTTTTGGCGAGTTCCATTGAAGTACCTTCGCCGCCAGGGCCGGTGCCAATAATAATGGCATCATAGTCGTATGTTTTGCTTTCTGTATGCTCGGGAAGTGAAGATTTTTGCTTAGCCAAAGATTTGACCTTAATTCCTGCTAAATAGTAGTAAAAATATTAGCAGGAATTACGTTGTAGGTAACTAATAAATTGTTTTTAAGCGAGATTTTTAATAAAAAACTGCCAGTGTTGTTGTTGCTGAATAAATTTGCTTTTGAGTTCTTTGTATTGTTGAATTAACTCTGAACGTTCAACGTCTGCAATTATCTTAACTTTTTTACTGGCGAGTAGCTGTTTTTTGGCGGCATAAAACTCGTTTAACTGAGTCATTAAAGCATCGTATTCATGTTGTAGTTTTTGTAACAACAGTTCCGCCTCAGGGTGGAGAGCTAACTTCTTTTGATTTTGCTTCAATACCATGGATAAGCGAGCTTTAGTTATTTTATCCTCGGGTGTAATGCGTAACTTATTAGTGAGACCTATATAACTACCTGCTTTAATCAGCCATTTGGTAGGGTCAAATTGCCACCATCGAATAGCATTTCGATAATCATTTTCAAATATATGATGAAAGTTATGATATCCCTCCCCAAAGGTTAAAAAGGCAATAAAGCCATTATCTCTGGCAGTGTTTTTTTCCGTATAAGTTTGCTTTCCCCAAATATGGGCTAGTGAATTAATAAAAAAAGTGGTGTGATGACTTAATACTAAACGGAAAAAACCAACTAATAACAAACTGCTGATTATATCTCCATGCCAAAATCCAAAAAGTAGAGGCACGCCAATATTCATCAACAAGGTTAATAGTAGGTAATTTTTGTGCTGCCACATAACAATGGCGTCTTTTTGTAAGTCTCGCACGTTTTCATAGTTAGAATAGCGATGCACTTGATACTCACGTAGCATCCAACCAATATGAGAAAACCAAAATCCACGCTTAGCTGAGTAGGGGTCAACATCATTATTATCAACAAACTTATGGTGAATACGATGATCTGAAGACCAATGTAAAATACTGTTTTGCAGTGCAAAAGCTCCACCTAAAGCACAAACCAACTTCAATGACCAATGTGCTTGATAAGTTTTGTGCGACCATAATCTATGATAACCGGTAGTGATCGACATACCACAATATATAAAACAAATTAGTGCCATAATAATTTCAGCACTATCAAAGCCATGTGTGAATGCTCGGTAGGGCACGGCAATTGCTGCAATTAAAAAGGTAATTAGAAATACCGAGACATTGAGCCAAATAATTTTAGGTTTTTTCATAAGTTCTTAGTCATCTATAAATTTTTTACTTTTGAGTTAGAAAGTAAAAAATAATTTCAGTGTACACGTGTACGCTATTTTAGTTGTCATACCAGTTAAGTCAAGTGTTAATGAATAATTGATACGCCCTAGTATTTGGATGACATTAAAGTATGATAAAATTATCGAAAGTAAATCTCCGTTAATCAAAAAGATAAGCAGGAATATCAATAACCATGAGTGGTATAAGAGCACAGCAAAAAGAAAAAACTCGCCGACAGCTTATCGATGCTGCTTTAGGACAGTTAAGCGCTGAACGTAGTTTTTCTAGTTTAAGCTTGCGTGAAGTTGCTAAAGAGGCAGGTTTAGCGCCAACTTCTTTTTATCGTCATTTTTCTGATATGGATGAATTAGGTCTTACTTTGGTGGATGAAGCGGGTTTAACTTTACGACAATTAATGCGTCAATCAAGGCAACGCATTGAAAAAGGCGGTTCAGTGATTAAAATTTCGGTGCACACCTTTATGGAGTTCATCGAAGATAACGGCAATATATTTAGGTTGTTATTGCGTGAACGCTCAGGGACATCTGCAGCATTTCGCTCAGCGGTAAATCGAGAGATAAGTTACTTTACGTTAGAGTTACGTGATTATATTCAGTTGGCAAATAATTTAGCGGTAGAAGTCGCATATTTACAAGCAAACGCAGCAGTTATTATCGTTTTTAATGCTGGTTCTGATGCCCTTGATGCCAATAAAAAAGAACGTGAATTACTTGCCGAGCGAACGATACAACAATTACGTTTTATCGCTCGTGGTGCAGCAGAAATTGGACAGCGAATTGAAGCAGTTAAAGCGGAATAACTTCGCTTAACTTACAGTCTCTGATCACTTACGGGTTAGGATCACACCAGTTTCAATATGATGGGTATAAGGGAACTGGTCAAACAAAGCCATTTTTTCAATATTATGGGTTTTAGTCAGTTCTGCTAGATTTTCTTTTAATGTTTCAGGGTTACACGAGATGTAAATAATATCGTTAAACTGCTGAATAAGTTTAATGCTTTCAGGATCTAAGCCTGCTCTGGGTGGATCTACCAATACAGTATCATAATGGTAAGTTGTTAAATCAAAATCAGCTAAACGTCTAAATTTTCGTTCGCCGCTCATGGCTTGGCTAAACTCTTCACTCGACATGCGAATAATGTCAATATTTTCGATGTTATTCACAGCAATATTATATTGTGCTGACTTCACTGATGTTTTTGAAATTTCAGTACCTAATACTCGATTAAAATTTTGTGCTAAAGCAATACTAAAATTACCGTTACCACAATAAAGCTCAATTAAATCACCACCTCGCTGCTGCGTGGCTTGCTGTGCCCAAAGTAACATTTTCTCATTTACTTTTGCATTTGGTTGAGTAAAGCTATTTTCAACCTGTTGATATTGAAAAGTATTATTTCCGACGTTAAGTTCTTCCATGACAAAATCTTTTTCAATAACAAATTTTTGTTTTTTGGCACGACCTATAATATTAACTGGAGCAATGTTGGATAATCGCTGCTTTAATAATTCGGCTTCTCGTTGCCACTCTTCATCAAGCTGTTTGTGATAAAGCATACTGATAACCGCTTCACCACTGAGTGTTGCTAAAAAGTCGACTTGAAACAATCGCTCTCGTAAAGTTTTATTATTTCTGATATCTACCAGCAGTGCTGTCATAAATTGATTTATTAAATCACAAGCAACAGGAAAATAATCGACTTTATACTTTTGCTTCGTTTGCGTATTAAACATGATGTAATAAAGATCTTCGCCTTCGTGCCATAATCTAAATTCAGCACGTTGACGATAATTTATCGGCTCTGAAGCATATATTTCAAACTCAGGTGCATGAAATTCGGCAAATAGCTTAGCCATATCTTGTTGTTTATCAGACAACTGTTGATCGTAATTAGCGGGATCGATGTGACTAAACATAAAATAAACCTTTTTGTCTCAGAAAATAAAAGAGCGCAGAGTTTAGCGCCCAGTAAAACTTTGTCTAGTATAATTATATCAACTAGACAAAAACTGTTCAGTTTAATTGGTTATTGCCGATAACAATATGCGTATTATTTGATGAGGATGATAAAATGAAAAAGATAGATAATGGGTTTGATGCCAATATGCTCTATCGCCCTAAGTTCAATAAAGGACAGGATGCCAATAAATTATCGCCTACTCGTTCACATCAAATGGCTAATACCGATAGTATCGCATTAACAAATCGTAATCAGTTGGGAACAACTTTGATTTTTCAATCAGTCTCCATGCAGTTTTCTTCAATGAGTCGTTCTTTTAATAGTGGAATGACTGAATCAGAGGAAGTTAAGGAAAATGACTCTACTATTTTCGACTTTGAAAAAGTTGCTGAAACAGTAATGCATTTTATTAGTGGCAGTATTAATGCCGCGAAAGGCCGTGGAGCATCAGATGAAGATCTTAATGAAATGTTCGGACAAGCGCGCAGTGGCTTTAATCTTGGGTTTGACCAAGCTTTGGGGGAATTAGAGGAGCTCTCTTTATTAGATGACGAACTAACTGAGGGGATAGAAAAAAGCCGAAGCTTAATTGCTCAGGGAATTGATGATCTAGAACAAAGCTATTTCCCAAGTGCGCTAGCTAACGATAAAGCCGTCAGTAATGACCATACTAATCAAAAAAATAAAATTACCAATGAGCAATCTTCTAAAGTCGGAGAGGTTAATTATAATAGTGACTTGTATGCTTCCTCCTCAAGAAGTAGTGACTTAACAATAATCACCGCGGATGGCGATAAAGTTAGCATTTCCTTTAGTGATACTCAGCGTAGTAGTCAGAATGAAGGCTATGCTCGTGGTGATAATAAGGAAACTTATCAATTCGTCTCTGGTAACTATCGGGAAGTCAGTTTTTCCTATCATATAGAAGGTAATATTGATGAGGGAGAGCAAAAAGCGATTGAATCTTTAATCAATGAAGTGAACGTATTACAAAAAGATTTTTTTAATGGAGACATTGAGAAAGCTTACGAGCATGCATTAACACTAGGCTTTGATAATGAGCAAATAGCCAACTTTTCAATAGACTTACAACAAAGCCAAATCACTAAAGTTAGCCAAGCATATAGTGAAATAGCAGGGTTTGACGATAAACATTCTCCAAAAGACAATAACGAGCTAAGACCATTATTAGACTTCGTCGAGCAATTCAAATTGTTGCAAGATAAAGCAGCAGAAATACTGTCCAAGCAAGATGAACAATTTACTCAATTGCTTGATGCCGTGTTTCTAGCTGAATTTGGTGATAATGAAGCTAAGCAAGAACGCTTTGATAAGTTTATTGAGAAATTCAAAAGTTGAAAATATGAATTAAAAAAACCGCTAAGCTAGCGGTTTTTTATTAGGGGTAAGTTAAGTTTAATCATCTTCATGAGTTTTTTCAGGTCGCTCTTTAGCTTCACGTACTTTTAATGTTCGTTGTTGAAACTCAGAGTCGTTAAGCTTATTGATGGCATTTTCCGCATCAACTGCAGACATCTCAACAAAACCAAAACCTCTTCTTTTACCTGTATGTTTATCTTTCATTAAACGCACAGAATGAACATTTCCATATTCAGAAAACAATGCTCTAACTGCACCCTCGTTTGCTCTATAAGGCAAGTTACCTATATATAGTGTACTAACCTCCGTACTTTCTTCTGCATCACCTGTATTGTTTGTACCTATTAAAGGAGAAATAAATGTACTAATAAATACAATGGCGGCGACAGTGGTTGCGGTTAGTTCCACAAAACCTACTAAAAAATACGAAACAACAGCAAAAACAGCTGCCACGATAAGAGTTGTTATACTTGGAGAATTCATAATGACTACCTAATTATTATTTTTTAAAATCACAAAATTGCAATTCTATGTTACCCAGCTTTGAGTAATGTGCAACTATAAGTGTTATTTTTATTCAGTTTTATCAATAAACTATTGTCGAGTTGCTTACCGAACAATGCCTTTACATAGGAATGAGTATTAAAATTTAGCTGTTATGCAGATAAAATCAACTGAGAATGTAGGCAAATCCAGCGTAAAGTTCAATAAATAATCGAACAGTAAATAAAGTGAAAAAAGAGCTTGCCTCTTTTGAGAAGATCTCTACAATGCGCATCCAGTTCCAAGGGGGTTTAGTTAA
>Ga0209396_1005547_pt1 | contig 11866 bp, 8 predicted proteins | sample GOMGulsemesocosm_6_FD_184638 | JGI IMG/M metagenome (GOLD analysis project Ga0209396, IMG submission 184638) | Methane-oxidizing microbial communities from mesocosms in the Gulf of Mexico - GOM8C Gulf of Mexico (SPAdes) (version 2) | ecosystem: Environmental > Aquatic > Marine > Cold seeps...
GCTGAAACATCAAGTAATATTAGGATACGAGCACCTCCTAATTTTAAACCTGTTAAATATTGGCGATCACTTTCACCAGCGAATCGCCTAGCACTATTGCCCGTAGACTGTTGTTCTTCTAACTTTTGTTTTTCTGATAATAATGATTGTATTTGCTCTTTTATTTTAGTGATTTGTTGATCGTCGCCTTCTTCATCTAAGCTGACAATCATGTTATCAATAGCTTCGATATCGTCGTTAATCCGCCTTGCTAAGCCACTTGTTTCGACTAACTCTTGATCGAGTAACGACAGGGTATTATTAATTTTAACTAGGTGTAATTCACCGTCTTGAATTTCTTGTTCGAGTAAAGTCACTTCCGCTTGAAGTTTGTTATCTTCAATTTCTATTTGCGTGGTAATGTCATGTTTAATAATTAAAAAAATGAGGATGACTGCACCTAAGCCGCACGACATAATATCGAGAAACGATAAACTGAATGTAGTGAATTTACGTTTAATTGCCATATACTTAGCTTTCCTTTTTCAGGTAATTTATTGCATAGTTAACTTTAATAATTAAACATCCATTATGCTGGTTCATTACCTTCTGCACTTAAGTGATTAAGTAGATTATTATCACAATAGTCTTGGGTTCTTTGTACTAATCGTTCTTGCATGAGTTGTAATTGATGAGAAAAGAACATGATGAATATGCTGATCACTAAGGCAATAAAAGTGGAATTAAACGCGACCCCCAAACTATTAGTGATACCGACAATATCACCTTCAACTGCTTTATGAGCTTGCCCCAGAGCATCACCGATACCTCGTACCGTGCCAATAAACCCAATAGAAGGTATTGCCCAAGATATGTAACGCACCATAGCTAGTTCACTGTCTAATCGATCTGATTCAGAGTCACAAATATTTTTTATTGCCGCGGCTACAGCGGAAACGCTACCCGTAGCAGCAAAGCGTTTTAGGGAAATAAGTAACGTTCTTGGCGCTAACATTTGTTGTTTATCTGCGGGCAAAGCTTGTAATGGCTGACACAAGTTTTGTGCGTCTTCAGGTAAGATACTTGCTCCAGCTTGTACACTAAGCATAGCTTGATCAAACATACTTTTTTCTTGGAAAGTACTATAGGCTTTATATGCCATGATCATTAACGCCCACAACATCAAAATTAAACATGTTTCTTGTTCATAGTCTTTTAAAACTAAATAAATTGAACGTTTTTCTGTCACTAAACTGCCCGCTATTTGCTGAGCTTGCTGCATTTGCAGTAACACTTCTGCTTCTGGGCGGATAACAGTTACAAACAAAGCGTGCACGATAATAATGGCTAAGAGTAACGAAAAAAGTTGATAGAAAAATTCAGTACCGTTATTGTTTTTCATAGCTAATCCTTAGATATCAACGGGAAAAGAAACAACCAAATCTTCTGATATTTCTTCAGAAGGAATAAAGTCAGCGGTTTGTTCTTGTTTGTTCTTAACCGTTTTTTCAGGTGGCAGATCCTCAGTTAAGACAGGAGACTTAGTTGTTGAGGCATTTGTCGCTGGTAATGCTTTTACTGACTTGGCCTGCTGATTGTTTATCTTTTGCTCGACATTACCTTCGGGTACTTCCTGTACCTGAACAGCAACAATAGAAAAAGATATCAATAAAAAATAACTACCGATTAACTCTGTTTTCATTTATTTGCCTCCAATTAATTTTATTTTACGTAACGTGCAATACGAAACCCGACATCATTACGTTTATCGTTACCGTAATCTCGATACGATAAACGCAGCGTAGTTTGACTACCATGTGCCCAACTAGAACCACGAATAACATGGTAATCACCTGATAAGGGGCCACTAGGATCTTGCTCTATAGCTAACGAGAGGCCGGTATTGATTTGGTAAAAATCGTGTTGCCACTCAGCAACATTGCCAGCAAGATCAAAGAGTCCTTTGTTGTTTTTAACAAATGACCCGACCGGCGCACTGGCAGCATATTTATCGTTATATTGTGGAATGATTGTGCCTAAAATTGCGGCGCCTGAAATATCAGCAAAATTCCCAGAATTTTGGCTTGGAGGAAGGTTTTGCCCCCATGAATATTTGAGCATTTCCTCAGGGCTGTATCTACTTGCCCAAACCCATTCTGCCTCAGTAGGCAAACGATAACCTTCTTGTTGAAGATCAAAACCTACGAGCTTGTTATTTTCAATGTGATAAACGGGCACTAAGTTTTCTTTTTCAGACAACCAATTGCAAAATAAAGCGGCTTGAATCCAAGGAATATTAACCACTGGTTGGTTACTGCCATTCAAACTATTTCCTTTTACGTTGCCAGAAGAGTGTGTCCTTAAAAATTGTTTAAACTCTTTGTTAGTTATTTCCATAAAACCTAAATAAAAAGGTTTCGCTAAATGAATACTTCGTTTTACTTCATTTGCTCGTCGTCCTTGCTCTCGACGAGAAGCCCCAGTTTCGAAGGAATCATTAATTTTGAATAATTTAAGCTTACTACCTGTCGCTGTAGTGATGACGGTTTTGATATTTTCCCACTTTGCCTGTTCTATAGTTTTTAACTTTACGGTAAAGACTTGTTCAGCATTCGGTGTAGGTAAAATAGAGGTCTGATAGTCGACATAACCTTCTTTTTCAATGCGTATATGCTGTTGTTTACTGGGTAAAGTTAAGGATTTATCTGCTCGTCCCATTAATCGCCCTTCCACATATAACAAGGCATCGCTTGGTGTCACTTTAAAATTGACCTGGGCAATGATAGGTTCAAGGGTGAATTGTGTGTTTTTACTTTGACCAGACTCAACAAGTAAATGATGCGTTTGAGATTGATAGCCATCTTTAAAAAGTAGCAATTGTTGTTTCTTATCTGGTGCTACAGCAACCGATAAAGGAGTGGTACCTAAATACTGCTCCCCATAAGTAACACTGACACCAGTAGGTTGAGAAGTGATATCTAGTTGACCGGTTAATTTAAACAATGGCACTTTAGCTAGTATTTGATCTTGCTCTGCTATTACAGAAACTTTTCGACTAGTTGATTGATACCCTTGTTTTTTAAAGAGTATTGACTGGTCGCCTTCAAGTAAATTAACACTGGTTGGGGTTAATCCTAAAAGCGTATCTTTATGGTAAATTTCCACACTAGGTGGATTGCTGGTTATTTCAATGCTTGCCCACGCGGGTTTTAATGAAACAGCTAATTGTTGGCGCTGACGTTTACCTAGAATGTTAATAGTTTTCTTAAGTTCGAAATAATCTTTAGCATTGAAAGATACTTCATGTTCGCCTGCCGAAATTTCTTTGATTAAGCCATTTTTTACAGTTACCAATTCACCGTCAATTTTGACGACCAAATCATTGGTGACATTAACAAGGATTTGTAACTCCCCGGGTAAAGGGGTAAAAGAAAATTTTTGTTGTTGATTTTGCTCATCGCTGACATGAAACGTCTGAGACAAAGGATAATAGCCAGTTAATTTGGCAATGATTTGATAGTTACCTGGACGCATTAATAAATGGTCATCCAGTTTAAGGTGCACATTACCTTCTATTTCAATATTTTTCACCGCAGGTACGGTGGCTATAACCACAGACTTTGAAGAAAATAAAAACCAAAGTATCAATGCAGAGCTCAATAAAACAATGCCAACAAGGTAACGGGATAACTTGGGTTGTCTATTGACTATCTTGTTATCAACAGCAGACGAAATACTTGTTTTATCGCTAGTCGTTGGGTTGTCATTTATGCTTGATTCACTCATCCATTACTCACTTTTTCAATGCAAGAAATCTCTATGGTATGTTGAGAGCTATTTGGCATGATGGTTACTTGATGACGTACGTCTCTGTATCCTTCACGAGAACCTAAAAAGGTATACTCTCCCGGTTTAAGCTGTAACTCTTTATTGGTGAAATTCCCCAGCTCACCAACACGGTGTAAGGTAATTTTAGTTTGATTATCCGAGGTGATATATAGCGCAATCGGAATGGTAAGCTGTTGTAATATTGACGATATATTCGCTATTTGTTGATTTAGTCTAGGCTCAGGCTGTTTAATCTGCTTTGCATCTTTGAGTGTATTAATTGCTTGAACGTATACCCCTCTATTGGTTAATCGTTGAGGCTGATTAATAATATTCTTCAACTCAGTATCAAGCTTTTGACGCGATTGGCTGCGGATAAGGCCAATACGAGCAGACATTAAGGTTTTATCTAGTGCCAATATTTGTTGATATAAAGCAACAGCTTCAGACCATTTTTCATCACCTTCATCTGTTATTGCTTGCTGTGTTTGTAAGGTAATTATGGCTTGTTTTTGCTTGTTTTTAGTTTCTGTAATGGCTTTTTGAGGATCTATTATTTTAGGTTTTACTTTTTGCGCCCTGTTAAATGCTTGTAACGCTTGAGGATATTTTTGTTTGTTTAAAAACATATATCCTTGCGACATCGCACTTGAGTAATTTCGTTCAACAATGGCATCATTAACCAAAATAAGTTGTTGTTTCACTAGCTCAGAGCGTTCATCTACTTTTTCAGCTTGTAAAAAGCTATTTTTAGCGGCATCAAGCTTTTGTTCAGCAATTAAAACCGTACCTTCATCAACAAGTTTAATAACATCCTGCAGTACTTCTCCACGTTGTAAAGCAATATGTGCTTGTTCATCATCTGGTTTTATATTTAAGGCCACGGTTAACTTACTAATCGCTTGTTGTTGATTACTTTCCGTTAATGCAATTATCCCAGCTTGATAATATTGCTGAAAAGTATTTTCCGATCGCGCTTCAATTGATGCCAATTGTTTTAAAGTTAATTGATAGCTTTTAAGGGCTTGATCAAACTCTTGTAAGCGGTAATGCACGTCTCCTGACTCAGCAATAGATATAGCTTCTAAAAAGTCTTCTTTAGCCCATGTCTTAACTTTTTTATCTTCAAGTAATTTCTGTTTATTCATCACTTTAGACAAAATATCTTGTGCCGATTTCCTGTTTTTAGCCAGTTGAGCTTCTTGCCAAGGGGAGACATCTATTGGTTTTTTCAGAGCTTCTTTGACGAAATCTTCAGTATTGACTTGTTGAGGCAGACCAACATTTTTCGGCAAGGTAAAGACCACGACGTATAACACCGAAAGTAAAATTAATAGAGCAAGAACAACAAGGTATCGTGTTGAAAACCAAGTACTAAAAGTTTCAAGAACAGGTTTTCGTTCTGGCGATAAATTTAACGATACCTCGTTAGAGACAAAATTATTGTTATCATTTTCTGGTTCACTAGACATACGCATCTTCCATTTATTCAATCAAAGTTATTATTTTTTTATTAGTAACACTTACCTTAGTGATGCCAATTAATGAATAGAATTGTCAGTGTCTACTCGGTAAATCTCTTGTAAAATCTTGCGCCACTGCTGATATTGGTTATCAACTGTGCCACTGAGAGTTACCGTACGGTCTTCTAATTCAATCACTTGAGACTCAATACTCGCCTCGAGTGAATCTCCTAATTCTTGTAATGCCTCTACGTGGATCAACGCTTCCTCCGAACGCTCCATACCATCTTTTAAAACGTAGCCACCTGCCGTCATCCCAACTATGCTTGCCGCACGTACCGAGGCCGAAGAATTACCAGCACCTAAAATGCCAGCAATAATGGCGGCAGCACCGATAATTTTTTGATTGCGAGCTTGGTATTGCATTTTTCGCATCGCTACAACTTCTTTGAAGCTTTCATGACGCCATTCTTTATACGGTGCTTTCATTTCTTTAACATAGCTGCCGTAATACTCTTGCAGTGTATCGATAAATAAATAATCACGTTCACGTATTCTTTTTATTCGTACCATCAAGGGTTCGTTTTCAGCAGGTAAGCGATTAATAACAACACGCCCATTGTCATCACTCGCAAGGTATTGAGAAAACTTTTGCTGAGAAAATGATTGGGCGAATTTTAATTCAGATACTAAACGAATATGTTGTAACTCTTTAGAGCTCAACTTTTGTCGATAATTATTGAGATCATTAGTAATTAAGTTATAGATATTTTGGAAAGGCTCATAACGTAGTTGCGTTTTTTTGTTATAAGCATAGTGGCTTGCTTTTTCATGATACGACTTAGTAAACCAATGGCGGCCAGAAGAGTCCGATACTGTAATATCTATATCAAGCATTTCACCATCAGAGTGCTTAATGGAACCTTTTACTGTCACATCTACTGATTGATGGCCTACGGGAATGACTCTTACAGCTCCCCATGCAGAGCTTGATTGCACGGTTTCCATCAAAATATAGGGAAAATAACTCGCTTCAGCGATTCTAATTTCAGGAAAAACCAGCATGTCGTCATCTTGGTCGGCTAACTGTTCTAGTCCTGGATCAAATATTGTAATGCCAACATCAAGTAATTCGTTTTCTGGAATGTTTTCCGTTACCTGGTAGACGGGGGTAACCTCAGTTGTTTTTAATTCAGTACTACTACAACCACTGTTAACTAGCACAATGCCTATAATGCTACAGCGTAAAATTAGTTTTATTGTTGTTATCGCCATCATATTAATTTCCTTGCGATTGATTTTTATATTTTCGGTACTCTTGCCATAATTTTTCACGTAATGTCGGATCTGATTCTTTTACGGCAGCTTCTCTAATTTGTCTCGCCACCACATCGTCATCATTCCCGCTTGGAATATCTGCCGGTGGTGCATAAACATTGGCTTGTTGTTGACCTTCTCCTTTTCTACCTCCTGAATTGATAGGGGGCATACTACCGTTACCCGAGCTACTTTCACCGCCCATTTGTTGTTCCGCTTTTTCAGCAGAACTCATTTCACCGTTTAATACATCGTCGTATAAACTGGCAAAGTCGCCAGTTTGTTCGGCTTCTTGTTCACTGCCTTTTTCATTTGCTTTATTTTGAATGTACTCTCGTTCACTTAAAATCATTCCGTCGTAATTTTGCATTCCTTGATTTAACTCACTGTCTAAACTCGCAATGCGCTCACCACGTGTCATGGCACCTTCTTCATTGCTTTGCCCATCAGCTGCTTCACTTTCATCTCCCACTTTCCCACTTGATGTGGATGATGAAGAACTATCCCCAGATTCTAGGCTTTGCTGACCCTGTTCACTCTGCTGGCCTTGTTCACTCTGTTGACCTTGCTCACTCTGTTGACCTTGCTCACTCTGTTGGCTTTGTTGGCTTTGTTGGCTACTGGCCATCTCAGCATCTTCACTTGTATTAGATTGGCTAGAATTACTACTTTCCTCTTCAGAAAAATCGATATCTTCACTTGGGTTTTCACTTGTTTCACCAGACATTTCTTCTGTTGATGTTTCTTCTGTGACTTCCATATTTGCTGTTTGAGTTGATGATTGAGCAGTTGATTGACTTGCGTCTGATGGCTCACCTTGCTGCTCTGATTTATTTTTAGCCTGTTGAGGATCAGCACTTGGAAATGAACTGCTTGTTTGACTCTGACTACGGCTAGGAGGTTTAGGTAGACTACTTCTCGAAGTTGGCGAAGGACGAGAAGGTGAACTAGTTGCCTGGCTTGGTGGCTTGGGTCGTGTTCTGCTAGTAGAAGGCGAGCTTGCGCTAGACGGGTTACTTGCACTCGGAGGAGTACTTGCGCTAGGGGGTTGCTGGCTTGGTGGTGGCGGTGGGGTTTCTTGGGTAGTTTTACAGCCAGTAACCACTACTGCGATTAACGCTAAATGAACTAATGAATATGATATTTTCATAGATACCTTCTTATCTGGTCAAAACATATAGAGGCAACTTTTTTGTCTCTACCGGAGCACCGTTTATAAGTTTTGGTCTAAATTTAGTATTTCGCAAGTATCTAGAAATCTTAATTCTTTTAGTCACATTGTCCTTATTAGCTTCATCGGTCACTTCAATGTTTCTCGCGTCACCATTTCGAGTAACATCGATTGAAACGCGAGTGTAATTTGCACGATCTTCGACTCGAATATCATCAAGATGACTACTGGTAATTCTATCGAGGTAAGGTAAATTGGGTAACGAGATAGGTTGCGTAAACAGCGACTCTATTTCAGGGGTGAAATTCGTTTGTTTCAGTGCATATTGGTAAGTATTTCGATATTGCTCAATAGCACTATGCTTCTTATTATAAACAAGATACCAATCCGCTAATTTCAATCGATTTTGAATAAGTATTGCATCAGTAGTATCTGTTTGCTTTTTCAATATTTCATATTCTCGTTCTATGAGAAATTTTCCCGTTTTGTAACTTGTTCGTTGCATTCCAGGTATAAAACTTGAACTTGAGTCATAAGCTATAGAACGTGAATTTTTGGGTGAGACAGGGTTAGTTAATAAATGCTGTGTAACCATTAAACCGTTAAAGGCTTGAACCAATTGAATATCGGTATCTCCAAACTGTAAGGCAATTAAGTTTGCAGCCCGAAAATAAGCGGTTTGAGAGTTAACAAGATCTTCAATGGGTTTATCTGAAAAGTTTGATAAAAATGACTTTAAGTACCATTTAGCAAGTGTTAATTCAAAATCAAGTTTTTCAAAATCATGATCTCCGTAGTTACGACGATAAATTTGATAAAGATAATGATAGTTCTTTTTAACTAATAACCATTGTTTACTTTTCTTTAAGTTACTAATTAGTTGAAAAACAATAGGAATTTGTGAGCTTGAATAAAGCCCTTCATTGATTTTATTGACGTGTATTGAGCGCTTTAAAACTTCCACAGCTTTATAATATTTTTCATTTTCTTCATAGATATTCGCAAGACCAATTAATTGTTGAGAAATAGGTGCGGCATACGCCCCTTGAGCAGATTCCAACTCTTCAATGGCATCTTCATATTTTTCAAGATTTTCCTTAAAGGAGGTCTGTTTTTCTTGATAAGTAATTTGAGCATCATTATCTATGAGCACATCGGAGTTAACAGAGCTTGAATCCGCCCGTGAATAGTTAGGCGTATAAAATATAAACGATAACAAAACAACTTGAAAAATATAGCTTCTCATATATCCCCCTCATAAGGGTATTACACCATACACACGCTCATTACAGCGCCATTTACTTATTGCCTTAAATGACAATACAGCTTGGGTATTATTGAGATTCTATATTTCCGATATATCGTTTTTATTATATTGAATTCTTTATGATTTTTAGTATCGTTAGCGAAAATAAAAAGCAAATCATATCTATTGATTTAGCACTGCCGTTATATCACCACCCTTAACTATAAAGTATAGATTGCAATGTGATTATGTAAAGAATCAACTGAAGAAATTTTAAACAATGATGGTTAGTGGACTTTTAACATTGAACTATTCGCTGAAGTAATCAAGCCTTGATGACATTTATTCAGTAAATGAAATTTTATTTTAGCTTTACCCTAATTTGCTAGGCAGTGATTGAATATAATGAATTAAAAAGGCTACTCTTGACAATGAGCAGCCATAGTTAGGTTAAATAGTGAGTTTTATACAGACAAAGCCAATTAAATATTAAGTTTGGGCGACGGCATTACCTTTATTAGTTACAGCATCACAGGTACTGTCTTTAATAAAATAAACTGAAGCCGCACCTAAAATCATCGATAGTCCCGCTAACATGATGATATAAATGGCTTGATTCTCAAAGACCGACGTTAATATCCAACCAGCGAAGATACCTGAAACAATTTGAGGTGCTGCTATGGTGAAATTAAATATTCCCATATAAACCCCTGTTTGCTTGACCGGCAATGAACCCGCTAATATTGCGTAAGGCATGGCTAAAATAGCAGCCCAAGCAATACCTATCCCTATCATAGGAAGAAATAGAGATACTGCCCCTTGTGGTACTTCAATTTCAGTAATACCCAAGTTAACCATGGTCAATTCAGGGTTTTGTAGCATAAAAATACTCAAGTAGCCTAAGCCACCAGCCAGTAAAGACAATGAATAGGTTAACTTACGGCCAAACTTATTGGCTATTTTAGAAAGAAAAATCGAAAAGATAGCAGCAAACAATGAGTAGGCCGCAAAAACGATACCGACCCAATCTGCTGCGGTACTCTTAGCATTAACTATATGCTCAGGAATATTTTCTACTGTAGCTAAATAAGTAGGATCAAACCATTTAGCATCTACTCCCCAGATATGTTGCGCAAGCGCTGGGTTGGTGTAAACCCACATAATAAATAAGGCAAACCAAGAGAAAAATTGCACAACAGCAAGTTGTTGCATGGTTTTAGGCATAGTTTTTACTAAGGCAAAAAAGTCTTTTAACTTAGTAAATATCGGCAGATCTACAGCTGTTTTATCAATTAACGGCTGGCCATTTTCACCTGGCGCGTATTCTTTAGTTCTAAGCACAGTCCATAATACCGAGCCTAGCATCACCGATGCACCAATATAAAAGGCCCAGATCACTGAAGGAGCGACTTCTCCCGTACTTGCGGTATTTTCTAATCCTATAACATTGGTCAGTACAAACGGTAGTATTGAGCCACATACCGCACCGATATTAATTAAAAAAGACTGTATCGAATAACCAACATTATGTTGTTCGGCTGGCACCATATCGGAAACTAAAGCCCGAAAGGGTTGAAAGGCCATATTAAATGAAGCGTCCATAAAGGCTAACATCATCGCACCAAAGAATAATGGCGTAATAAAAGCCGCTAATGAAGATGAGTTTGGCATTAACAACATACCAATTGCAGCCAACAAACCACCCACTAATATATAAGGGTTTCGTCTACCCACTCGGTTCCAAGTGCGGTCAGATGCAGAGCCTACCAGCGGTTGTATTAATAACCCCATAATAGGTGCCACTAGCCAAAAGAGTGACAGCGAATGTAAATCAGCTCCTAGATCAGATAATATTCTACTGGCATTAGCATTTTGTAATGCAAAGCCAAATTGCACACCTAAAAAGCCGAAACTAACGTTCCAAATCTGCCAAAAACTTAACTTCGGCTTAGTGCCGGAGGTATCCTGTATATCACTATTACTCATAGATTCGAACTCTTCAGGTGGTGAAAATTATTCATCGGTATTAATACCAAGTGGATCAATATACTCAGTAAGCACTGCAACAGCTATCAATTACATACGTATTCACAAAGTTTAAGGGCTTAATATTTGAGCCGTTAAACTCTTTTAATGAACTGTTATCGTTAACGGTTGATGTTGCCAAGCAAAGTTAATTGATAAAGTTTGTGCTTCTTTATCCCAATATGCGTTGTCACTTTCTGACGTTTGGCTATTAACTTGGTCGCTAATGTTTAATGGTTTTCCTGCCACTTTAATGCCTGTTGGGGCTTGTTGCCAATGATGAACCACTAAGGTTATTGCTCTTTCGGCTGGCATTTGTTGATAACCTTGAGTTTCTCTTTCTAAGGTAATACTAAGACTTGGCTGCTCAGCGATAACCGTTTGCTTTGCCTTAAAGTGTAGAAGTTCAAATTGACCATCTTTAATGCTTTGAAAGGTCTTGCCATCATCTTCAAACATCATGCCTTGTGAAGAAGTTACTGAGCTATCGCTATAATAATGAAGGTTAAGTTTTTGGCTAGAATACTGCTGAGTAGATTGAATATCCTCTATCATCGGAATAAACGAACCAGCCCGCACTAATACCGGAATGGTTTCTAAACTCACTGGATAGTGGATCTTCTGCTCGCCTTGATATTTTTTGTCTGTCCAAAAGTCAAACCAAGCCCCAGAAGGTAATGATATTGGCACACGTGTCACATCCGCATCAGTGACAGGCGTGACTAAGAAGGCATCGCCCCATAAATAACTTTCTTTATTATTGATCAAGCTTAAATCGCTAGGGTCTTCAAAAAACATCGGTCGCATTAAGGGCATGCCTGTGGTGCTGTTTTGATA
>Ga0209396_1005551_pt1 | contig 11862 bp, 7 predicted proteins | sample GOMGulsemesocosm_6_FD_184638 | JGI IMG/M metagenome (GOLD analysis project Ga0209396, IMG submission 184638) | Methane-oxidizing microbial communities from mesocosms in the Gulf of Mexico - GOM8C Gulf of Mexico (SPAdes) (version 2) | ecosystem: Environmental > Aquatic > Marine > Cold seeps...
AAGGCGTCCCTATGACATCGAAAGTAAAGCGGTAACCATCTAAATGATATCGTATCAATATTCGTATGAAATAGGCACATGATCTGAACATCCTAATTATGGCTTTATTCAGACTAAAAGGACTATATTCGTATCTAAGCAGACTATTTTGAGGTCGATTTTTCATTAATAAAAGCGTCTCCAATGTGGTATTAACAGTCGTGATACCTTCCAATGTCATAAAAACTTCGTAGGAATAAAAGACTGTTGTAATAAACATCAATATTCTGTAATTTTATTCATCCGTTATCAGGCTGAGACAAAGGAAGAATATGATCGACTATTATAAAAAGAAAAGTGCCTAGTATTATGAAAAAGCCCGTACTGCAAAGGAGAATAATGAAGACTATCAGCAGTTTAAAAGCGAGGCTGAAACTTATGATAAAATGATTGCAGAGCTAAAGGTTTGTTAAGTTGAATCAAAGGCGCTGTTGCGCCTCTTTCATTTTCGTTATATGCAATGGTCGGTGTTATTACTAGGTTTTATTACTCGGTGTTAATGCTTAAATTCGCCATACTTACTCTAATCGACCTCGAACCAATCGTCATTAGTGGTCTTTATAAATAAAAACAAACATTTCATTGTAATTGATACCCTCACTATTATGTCCACTGCTTCAAGGATAGCTAGTATTAATAGCGCTAACCCAACCAACCTCGAACCAACTCACGCTTAGACTTTTACAAACAAAAAACACCCTATCTAATATTGCACCACCCAATTGTTTGTGCTATCTTGCGCGCCCCAAAATAAATAGGCCGTCAAAACTGATTGAATGTACCTTGATGATTAGCTTATTTTTTTTGAAGAGGTCAATTGTCTATCGTTGATAAAAGCAATTTCTGTTAACGAGAAAACGTCAAAATTATAACAATTGGCCAGCCAATTTTAGGGATTGTAAGCGCTTATAAGTAAATAGCACTTATTATCCCAGCCAACCCTAAGTCAGGGTATACAGGAAACAGGTTACAAATGAATATACAAAGAACTATGTTAACACTCTTATTGTTAGTGTTAACGCTAAGCACGACTGGTTGTGGCGGCGAAAATAAAACCAATGATGACACCAACACAGGTGTTGATGTGACTATCAGTGATAAACCCATCACCAATGCTGTTGATGGTAAGGCATATACTTACCGCGCTGATTTTGGTGACTGGAATAATAATACCGACGTTACTTTTACCATTAAAAATAAACCTGACTGGTTAAGCTTTAATGAAAAACAAGGTGTTATTAGCGGGTTGGCCAAGCCATTTATCAACAGTCATAAAAATGTTGAGTATGTCTATTTTGACATTGAAATTATTGCCACACTCAACGGCAAAGTGAAAAGCACTAAGCCGTTTAACATTGTTATCACCAATGAAGCGGGTAAAATAGTCACTAAGCATATTGTCTTTAGTGCGACCTATGCAGACAGTGAAACGAGCATTAAGCAAGCGGATATCGACAAACATTACCAAAGTGTTGCCGCTTATGTTAATTACCTTTCTAACGGCAAACACTAAGTAGAATTTGATGTTGTTCATTTAGGGCCGATGACAGTATCTAGTGAACAAATGAGGACAATATCTTTAAGTCAAACGGCTTTAAATTATGTTTTTCTAGACCATACAGCTGATTTATCCAGCAAGTGTGATCTAACGATGATGATGCCCTTAGCACGTACTTGGTATGAAGAGAATAAAGAAGATCAATCCGTTAGCGCCGAACCAGACTTTTCATTTACCGAAAAACTTGGCGATGTCAATAAATGTCAATATTTCTTCTTACCTACAATGGCTACCCATTACCTTAATATTCCTGAAAATATAAACAACGACGATTACCATAGTATGCTTTTTACCTTCTATGATGACGAGATTTGGCACCAGCCTTTTGCTAGCAATTTCGCCCAGGGCTTTAACCTTAAGCAAGGTGAAAAAGGGCTAGATGGTTATCATTACGCCACAACGAATATGAATGACGATGATTTTAATGAAGCGCTTTATCTCGACATAGATTCTACCGATAGGACGTGGGATGAACTTGAGATACTCCGTAAAAATCCCAGTATTATGTCTGAGTTCTATACTCAAGAGCAAGCACCACTGACATCAAGTGAAAAGAGCACTACGCATGAGCTTTTTCACCTGCTGGGGCTTTTGAATCATGACGATGGCATAAATAGATACAATGTTGATAAAAGTATTTTCAAAACGTTAGAAACACACTTGCAACAAGGTTATTGGCCGGCCGTTAATTATGGTGATCAATTTAGTATTATGGGCATAAAATCTTTTAGTCTTGGTATAGCTCCATCATCACGAGAGCTTTTGGGTTGGGTAGACAGTAATAATATTCACACTATTGATAGCAGTAATGAGGCCGTCATTATTAATGATATTTACAGCACACAAGGGTCAACCCTTGCTAAAGTAAAAGTCGAAGGTGGTTATTTATACCTGAGTTATCATGCCGGTAATAGTTATGATGAACCCCTTAAACATCCATTATTAGTCGAGCATAGCCAAGGTATTCAAATTTACTATAGCAATGAAAGAACCCCAGCAAAAATGTCCGAGTATCCAACAAGCTCTACATTGCTAGACCCAGATGAAGATCTATTCAATGACAGCTACGCACTAAAAGCCGGTGCAAGTTACACCATTTTTAATGTTGAAATAACCACTGTTTCGGTTGACGGCGTACAAGCGATTTTTGATGTAAAGTATATCAATCAGTAAATATTTTCACTTCAATGGCTTCATTAATAGCAAACAGATTATTTAAGAGCTCACATAATTAATCTGTTTACTATATACCCAAGCGACTTCAAGATGTTAGTTTCAGGGCGTCTGAGCGATTCATGTTCAAGGCGTGTATTTCATTAATGGTTGTTCCCTTAATTAACTACGCAACGCTGAACTTTATTTGCTCAGACGTCCCAGAATGGCTGGTTTAGAAACGCTTTATGCTACGTTATTTATTTCGACAATAACGTTACACGGATGTAGCTTATTAGAGAATGCAGGAGCATATTCTCCTGAATAACTATTCTCTTCAATCAATGCCTTGCCTAAAGACGTTTCTAACTCCAGCTGAATCCTGCATCTTGAGGTGGCTTGGGTATAAATCCTAATCATCACCTTGAGCAGACTTATACTTTATCCGAGTTAAAAAGGTGATAAGCTATTTGGGTTTTATGTTATCTCACTCTAAGTGAGCACTAATTTCCCCCCCCCTATTGATATAATAGTTTTTATTTAATTGGAATAGATAATGTCACAAGTTAACGTCGGTTCGCTAATAGCTAACCTGCCAATGGGTAATACATTAGGTGAAGGCATTCAATGGAATGCTGATTTACAAGAAATTTGGTGGACCGATATTACCGGACAGGCCATATATCGCCATAACCCGCAATCGGGGAAAACCACAAAAGTTGATATGCCTGAGCGGGTTGGCTGTTTCGCTTTTATTCATAATGATGAGCGCTTACTTGTTGCTTTTGCTAGCGGCATTGCATTTTACCACCTTAAAACCAAGAAAATTAACTGGATATTCATGCTTGGCGCTGATGACATCGGCACTCGCTTTAATGATGGACGCGTTGATCGATTTGGTCATTTTTGGGCCGGTACTATGGTCGAAAATGAAGGTGATGGCTCAAAGCGTGCCGCGCTATTTCGTTTAGATGCACATCAGCAATGCGAGAAAGTACTTGAAAATATTCAGGTTGCTAATGGCTTGTGTTTTAGTCTTGACGGTAAAACTATTTATCATGCTGACTCACCTGACGCTGAGATTATGGCCTATCAATGGCAGGAAAAAACACGGAAATTAATGTCTGCATGCCATATTGCTACCACAACTCAAGGCAGTTTTCCTGACGGTAGTTGTATCGATAGCGCGGGCTATCTGTGGAATGCACAATGGGGAGGGCAACGTGTAGTACGTTATGCGCCAGACGGCTCAGTTGATTTAATTCATGAAGTACCTACCGTTCAACCTAGCTGCGTTGCCATTGGCGGGCCTAATATGGATTGGTTGATGATAACAAGTGCCAAACAAGGATTAAGCACGGCCTATTTAGCGCAAGATAAGCATGCTGGTAATGTATTTATCTATCAATTAAATGGTGTTAAAGGTGTTATTGAAAATCAGTATCAGCGACCAGAAATAAATTAATTGCTCGCAGTGCTCGACTTACAACAGATGAAGCATAGTTTATAGCAATGCCAAAAAGGTACTTGCTGTACCGTCTGCATTATCTAATAACACCATTTACGCGACGTAATTGTCGAAATCAATAACGTCGCGTAAATATTACTAAACCAGCCACTCTTGAACAAGCTATTTGAAGTGGCTTGGTTATGGGTAACGTTCTCTTTTATAATCGCTAAATATAGCCCATTTTAACTAACTTGACGATTTAACTAATACCTTCGCCAGCTGCGCTTTCATCAGGGTTAGTTTTTCAGGAAAGTATTCTGCCACGTTTTTATCTTGATGGGCGTCAGTTGTTAAGTGATAAAGCTGCTCTTTTTTGAAAAACCCGACTCGTACCTACTCGTACAGCTTAACCTTTGGCGTAATACACCAAGTAGCATGATCCGCATGGGTGATTACAAATTAATAGAATATTTTGAATACGGCCAATTAGAGCTCTACAACCTAAAAAATGACTTAAAAGAAAGTAAAAATCTAGCGTTAATTGAACCCCAAATAACAGCTCGGTTATATAAAAATTTGCAAGCGTGGCGCAAAAGAACTCATGCCCCCGTACCAACAGAATTAAATACTGATTTCAACGAGCAGTATCTATTAAAGCGTGATAGTTATGTAAACTGGCAGCAAGTACAGCAGCAGTTACAGTAGAAATTTCAGTAAATAACTTGGTGCTTATTCCCTAAAGTTTAGGGTCATGTAAGAAGTACAATTTTACTAAACTAGGCCTAGTTATCAATAGCTAGTTTAAGGTCAACTGATAGCCATAAGCTGACATTGGCTTTTGTGAAGTCATAAACATATTAGGTAAAATTTCAATCAAAATTTACTAAATGTTTATGGGGCGGGTTTAAGCTAATTGCTGCCGTTGTGCTTACTTCATTTGATGTTAACTTTGCCAGTATCCGACTGTCGTTAACAACGGACATCTTGCCAAGCCAACTGATTACAAATCGGTTGCTTGGTGGTAAATATGTTTCTATGAGATATATTTACCACCACTGTTTTTCAATTAAGCACACACTCAAATAAATGTTTCACGTAGTTTAAATCTGTTCTATTGGATGTGTGACTTTAGCTGAAGGAGCAAATAATTCATTTGGTTATTGAAATTACAGTCCAAATTCAATTGATTGAATAATACTTTTGTGTCAGCTTTTTTTACATTGCAATCTTATCGATTTTAGAACGAAATTTCATATTATTGAATAGGTAGATATTTTAATTTATGGTAAGAATTATGCAGTACTAAAAGTGCAAAATATTTTTACGCACTTAAATTAGAAATAATACGATTTGATTTAACTGGAGGTTCCATGAATTTTCGAGTTTTAAAAACTACAATGATTAGTTTAACTATGACGGTATTTTTTTTCATTAATATCGCAAATGCTACACTGATTTCAGATCTTTCAGAAAGAGATTGGCAGGTATTAGGTGATTCCGCAATTACTTATGATAGAAGCACCGGGCTAGAATGGTTGGACCTATCAGTTACGAACGGTAATTCGATTATAGGTACAGAGTCAGAAACTTTCTTCGGTGATTTCAGATGGGCAACCCACGGAGAAATTGAAACCATTTTCGATGCAGTAGTTTTAGGAAGCGGTTATCGTACGTCTACCTCTGTACAATCACATAACGCAGCAATATTATTTATCAACCTTTTCAGCCCTAATCACGGGGCAAATATTACTTTAGGGGTGTCGCGAGGTTCGGAGATTTCTCAAGGGTTGTACGGTCTCGGCTACGTAGAGGCCCCTACTTCCTCTGCCGTTGTACGAGATCCGTTAAGTCATTGCTGTTGGACTGAGCAAACATCGCAGTCCAATGTAGGTTCATGGCTCGTCAGAATATCTCAAGTACCAGAACCTTCGATACTTGTTATTTTTGCATTAGGAATGATTGGTTTAGCATCATGTCGATTTAATAAACAGTCATAATATAATTTTGTAATATTGATTCTAGAGAACATCAATTGTCATGATTGATGTTTTTTTTGTTTCTGGTGATTCTTAACTATTAGAATACTCAACATTTAATGATCGTAAAGCCTGAATAGTCTTCGCTGTGATTTGAAGTCTTTATGACCGCCTTGGTGGCTTTATTCAGACTAAAAGGACTATATTCGTATCAAAGAAGCCATTAGATAGGATGCTTCTCAATTAGAAGATTAAGACCGCTTTGTGGTAATTAAAGGCTAAATCAATAGCTCTTTCAATCTAAAATCATTGTTCTTCTACCAATATATTCAAGGTCTCATCAACAGTAATGAGACCTTGAACTCGATCAATTTATCAAGCAAAACACCTTAACTATTTCCCTAAACCTTTATCCAATTTTTTCGTCAATTCAGCCTTCATCATAGCTAGTCTTTCAGGAAAGCTCTCCGCCAAATTCTTATCTTGATGGATATCAATTGTTAGATTATATAGTTGTTCTTGCGTTGAATAACCAGACTCATTACCAACACGTACAGCGTACCCTTTACCTTTATGGGGAGGGATATAAACCCATCCATTTAGATGGAAAGCCATAGTATTTTGCATGCCTTGCACAATCATATTTTTGCGGCCAACCTTATCTAAACCCATTAACGCATTTAGTTGGTTTTCGCTATCAATGCTTTTTGACTGCTGCCCAGTTAAAACGGCCAATGAGGCGAGTAAATCATGCTGAGCAACAAAGGCATTAGATTGTTGTGGTTTTATTTTTGCAGGCCAACTCACAATAAATGGCACATGAGTTCCAGCTTCTAACAAGCTGTACTTTCCACCTCTAAACGGTCCCCACGGTGTATGTTCACCTAGTTTAGCTACGGCGTTGTCTTGATAACCATCATCTAAAACATGGCCATTATCCGAAGAAAAGACAACTAGGGTATTATCACTCAAACCTAAGTCATCAAGTTTTTTCATAAACTGGCCAACGGCCCAATCCGCCTCTAAAATGGCATCACCTCGAGGGCCCATACCAGATTTCCCGGCAAAACGTTGATGTGGCAATCTTGGTACATGCGGTTGATGAAATGCATAATATAAGAAAAACGGTTTATGTTTATTTCGCTCAACAAAACTCACCGCTTCATCCAGAAATAAATCGCCCATCTCTTCATCTACCCACATGGCAGATTCACCACCACGTTGAAAACCAATGCGAGATACGCCATTAAGAATGCTATCTTGATGCCCTTGAGACAGCTTTACTTTTAACAGCTCAGGATTGTCTTTTCCGGTAGGCTTATCGGAAAAATTAGTTTTGTAACTGACTTCTATGGGGTCATTGGGATCTAAATTAACAACACGTCCATTTTTAACATAAACATTGGGGGTACGATCATTGGTCGCGCCCATGATATAGGAGTAATCAAAACCAATGTCATTAGCGCCAGGGCTAATCTGTCCGTTCCAATTAATTTTTCCATCACCTAAACCTAAGTGCCACTTGCCAATAACACCGGTTGCATACCCCGCTCTTTGCAACATTTTGGGTAAGGTATCTTGCTGTGGTGAAATAATTAACGGTGCATCACCTTTTAATACTCTGGCTTTCTTTTTTCGTAATGGATAATCGCCAGTAAGTAATGAATAACGGCTCGGTGTACAGGTTGCTGCAGTGGCATAACCCTTGTTAAATAAGATGCCTTCTTTGGCGAGTTTATCTATATTAGGGGTATTTAATGACCCCGCGTTATAGGCACTAATGTCGCCATAACCAAGGTCATCGGTATACAAAATAACAATATTTGGCTTAACCACTTCACTCGCTTGGGCGAATGTCCCAACCAAAAGAGACAGTACTAATACGGGTAAATGGGACTTTTTCAAATGAATTATGTTTTTCACAAACTTCTCCAAGTTCTTACCATTAACAATTTTTTTCTTAAACATATAAGCTCTATTACTACCAGCTTAGAGCTACTGATAGAAGTTACTATCGGTTTATCCGCCATCATGTTGTAGGGGATTACAGACAAACAATATGATATCTACTTTATTTTGCCACTGAGTTGATGCTTCGTAGCAATGAAGTCGTTGAGTTAAGAGGTGTATCAAAACCAAGCTCCCAAAACATTACACCTGAATAACCTTTGTCTTTCATCATCAAGGTATTTTTCTTAACCTCATCAACACTCATATAGTTGAGGTTATTACTGTCAAACGGCGCTACTTTTTTTGCTTTCATTATTTTGTTGTAGGCCATGGTGTTTCCCGTCGATATATTCTTGCCATAAAACGGTAAACCAACAACAAGTTTTTCATTACTTAGGGCTTCTTTTCCAATTAAAGTCACTGCAAAGTCAATCTGCTGTTGAAAAGTAGTTAAACCTTTAATAGGTTCATAAACCATCAGGTTAATTTGATCTACATAAGGCTCTACTTGTTTAGCAAATTGAACTTGCTCTGGGGTGTAGGTAATTGCAGCTGTTAAAAAAAGTCCTTTTTGATTAAATGCTTGCTGTAACTGCTGAAATAACAATAACGCATTTTCCTGATCCAGATGACTTTCAGGATACTCCCAATCAATATCGACACCATCTAACTGGTATTTTTGGCAAAAATCGGTGATATTTCTGACAAAGTGACTTCTTGCCACTGGGTTAGCCGCCATAACACTAAAGTGTTCGGAGTTCTTTTTAGCGCCCCCAATACCAATCAGCAGTTTTACCTGGTTATAACCCTGTTTATCGCGTACTAGCCGCTTAACATCAGTTAACGTTGATGGTAGTAAATCAAGTTCACCATTGGCTTTCACTCTGATCAATTTGTAAATCAATTGATCTACATAGCCATAGGCTTTGGGTTCAAACTTATGCATGGTGTTGAATTTTTGATAGGCAACAATTTTAAATGGCTCTGTTGCATGAGCTTTACCTTGTAAAACTAAGTAAATAAAAAACAAAAAACCTATCCATAAAAATACCCATATAAATTTTTTATCTGAAATCGCTAATTTGATTTTATCGTGCATTGCTATGACCTATCGTAATTTATAATTTTAACTTTAGTTTTAGTTAGTTTGGTGAATTTTAACGTTTAGCACTATAGGCAGAGCCTGATAAGAGCCTCAGCAATTTACCGATAACCTCTCTAAGGCTAGAGAAATACGGGTTGTTTTGAATAACTCGCTTTTTCAAACATATGAGGTAATCAACTAAAAAAATCAATTAAAGTAACCCGCTAATGCTAACTTCAAAAGCAATAAGGTTCGGGCATTCCCTACATACTTTCCCATCAATAACCTTACAATTGATTACTCAGTACCCCGATAGAATAATATTTCAACACGGCTCACTATTGATAAAGAAATCAAAACGCATCTATCACTTACTCATTAGCATCACTTAATATTTCGAAATAACAGTGCTAGTGGGCTCAGTAATAACAGAGATTGAAATTTGGATTTCTATAGATTAATAGCTCAAAAATAAAGCTAAGATAGTTCGCTCAAAACAAGGTTTTGATAGTTAATGGTCATCACATAATGAGAGCGCTCAATAATAAAAATGTTTGAGGAAGTCAATTAACATGAAAATACTAACTACTAAAAGAAATAGCGTTGCGACGGCAGTATCTATTGCGTTAATGCCAGTACTACTGGGCGCAAGTATCAGTGCTTATGCTGAAGATGCAAAGCAAGTAAGTAATGTTCAACAAGCTAAAAAGAAAAAGGAACAATTAGAAGTTATTGAGGTAACCAGTTATCGCGATAGTATTGCTAGCTCTTTAAATGTTAAGCGTAATGCTAATGCTGTTATCGATGCAATTACTGCTGATGATATCGGTAGTTTCCCTGATGATAATATCGCTGAATCATTACAACGTATTCCGGGTGTATCTATTACCCGTAATTTCGCCGGTGAAGGTGAAAGTATTAGTATTCGAGGTTTTTCTCCCGGACAAAATCTTTCGTTAATTAATGGTCAAGAAACAACCAGTAGTTCCTTTGACTTCTCTGGCCAATCAACGCGTGGTTTTAACTACAGTGCATTACCCTCTACCATTATCAAAACAACCGAAGTACATAAATCGAGCCAAGCTTACATGCCTGAAGGTGGTGTCGGTGGTACGGTAAATGTCATCACCCGTAAGCCATTAAACCAAAAAGAAGATTTTTTAGGCGCTGCTGCAGGCTCTCTTACTCATAACGAGTTAGCGGATAGTTTTGATCCTAATTTTTCAGGCTTAGCCAGTTGGAAGATTGCGGATAACTTTGGTGCGCTAGTAAGTATAGATTATTCCGATAAAGAAACCCGACGTGACGCTGTTGGCATCAACGGTTATAGAAACAAATCGTTTGTTACCGCAGACGGCACACAATACACCGATGTACTTGTTCCAGGTGCAGTTGCTACCGCGATATTTGAGCAAAAAATAGAACGCCAAACAGTCATGGCTACTTTACAATACCAACCCGTTGATGCTATTGACATGACATTGAATTATTTACGTAGTGATAAAAGCGGTCATAATTTAAATAGGTCTTTAGCTTCGTTCAATCATGCCTTTAATCATAACAAAGCCGGCACCGTTTTAAGTGCGACACCTAGTGCCTCTAACCCGAATACCATTGAGACTATTACCTATGCACCTAATCCTAAAGGTAATCAGCTTAATCGAGTAGGACATGTTGAATCAAAATTCCGTAATTCAGAGTTAAGCAGCGAGTCATTTAATTATGACATCCAGTGGCTTGGGGATAACTTAACGGTAAAGGCAACCGTTGGTGCTTCTAAAGCGTCAGGTGGTTTCGGCGGCATAAATAATGTTATTTCCGTGCTTACAGGTCGTTCGACCGTAAGTATTGCTGATGGTATTGGTTACGCACATTTTCCTGATGCTGACCTTACTGATACGAGTGATTTGAATGTATGGGCTTTTGGTGGCCAATCAAATGACAATGAAACTGAAAATAAATTTGCTACCCTTGATACCGAATATTACTTTGATGACAGCTTTTTTACCTCATTGCAATTAGGCGCTCGTTATACTGAAGCAAACCAAGACAATCGCTTTTATATCAACGGCAGTGACTTTCATCAAGCAACAGATGCTCATGACAAGTTACGTGGGACGTTAACCGCCGGTGACTTAGGTGGATTTACCACCTTACCTGATAACTATCATACTGACTTAAACGATAATACCCCTGATAATTTCCAAACCTCTAACATTGATGACGTAGACTTAAGCGAGTTTGGCATACTCAGAACGCGTCGCTCACATACAGGTAATTCTTTTTATATAGAAGAAGAAAGCCTGGCTTTTTATGCGCAAGCAAACTTTGAGCATGATTTTGACGATATAATTTTACGGGGTAACGTTGGTTTACGTTCAGTAAAACAAAATACCGAAACGGCTAACTTTAGCTCCGCATTAAATTGGAAAGATCCGGACAATTTAGAAAAAATCAATAATTTTGAATATGATCATACCGACAAAGGCGACAGTAATTACCTACTGCCAAGTGTCAACGTCATACTAGACCTACAAAACGATGTCGTTGTTCGTGGTGCCTATTCAACCGTTATTACCCGTCCAGGGTTTAAACAATTAGCACAAACGTTAGCCGTTGATAAAAATAATGATACTGATAATGGCATACTTAA
>Ga0209396_1005554_pt1 | contig 11857 bp, 3 predicted proteins | sample GOMGulsemesocosm_6_FD_184638 | JGI IMG/M metagenome (GOLD analysis project Ga0209396, IMG submission 184638) | Methane-oxidizing microbial communities from mesocosms in the Gulf of Mexico - GOM8C Gulf of Mexico (SPAdes) (version 2) | ecosystem: Environmental > Aquatic > Marine > Cold seeps...
TTGACCAAAAAGATTCGGAAAGGCGACAAAGGCTTTCCTATAGCCACTATTGCTTTCTATGGCCCCAACGCCAATATTGCTACGAAAGTAGTTTGCGCGATTATAAGGCATGACGGCGCAGAACCTGAACCAATGAAAAAGTGGTTTTCTTCTTCCGACCTGCGGAAATCGGAACAGATTCTGAGTGAAATTTTAGGCTTCATCGAAAGCAATAGCGCGAAAACAGTGAGTATGATCGAAGAGATAATAGGTTGCCCTCACGAAGAAGGTATTGACTATCCAGATGACGGAGTTTGCCCTAAATGCGGTTATTGGAAAAATCGAGATAGGTTTAGCGGTGAGATAGTGCATTAAAAATATATACCAGCCCATCAAGTCTAGGCTATGAAGTTTAACGCATTGGTTACAAAGAATAAAAAAGAAAAATCTCCAGGCTTTCTGGCGGTTTATGGGGCGTTAGTTGTAATTACGATAAGGTGGATTTATGCAAATGAACAACTAACAACTAACAACTAAGTAACAACTAAGGGACAGGCGAATATTTCTTGTTGATTTGAGTGAAAAGCAAGCATGTTTTTGTATTTGTACTAGACTCGTTTGAGTGTTGAGAACGGGAGTAGAGCTTATGACTCGTGCAAGAAACTGTCTAATTGATCTAACATCGACCTCTTATTACCATGTAATAAATCGCTGTATTAAGCGCTCATTTCTTTGTGGTGAGGATAAATACACTGGGCGAAACTATGAACATCGACGACAGTGGATTGTTGATAGAATGATGTTTTTGTCTGATGTTTTCTCAATTGATATCGCCGCCTACGCAGTGCTTTCAAACCATTATCACGTTATTTTACATGTAGATAAGGTAAAAGCTGATTGTTGGCCGATGGATGAAGTGATTGAGCGTTGGTATCGACTGTACAACGGCACACTGTTGGTTGATAGGTATCTTAAAGGCGAAATACTGTCGGCAGCGCATTTAACGGCAGTGGTTGATGTCACGAATGTGTGGCGTAAACGACTCTATGATATTTCATGGTTTATGAAATGCTTAAATGAATGTATTGCTCGCCAGGCCAACAAAGAAGATAACTGCACTGGCAAGTTCTGGGAGGGCCGCTTCAAGTCCCAAGCGTTACTTGATGAAAAAGCGTTAATCAGCTGCATGGCTTATGTTGATTTAAATCCCATTAGAGCGGGTATGAGCTCATCCCTTGAGGGCAGTGACTATACCTCCATTCAACTGCGCATTAAGCAATTTAAAAGCTTTCAACGTCACGTTAAACCTAATAAACCAAAAGAATACAGTGTTCCTGAGCAACCTAGAACGTTGGTGCCACTAGTAAGTACCTTAGACACTCATGATATCCCCATCTCACTCAGTGATTATTTAGAATTAGTGGACTGGAGCGGTCGACATATCGCCCCGAAAAAGACAGGACATATTGACGCTACTGAGCCTAAAGTGCTGACCTCATTAGGGATTGAGCCGGAAGACTGGCTTGAGGCGGTAAAAAACTTTCGGCGTCATTATGGAAACTTTGCAGGTGATGAGCACCGGCTGCGACAATACGCTCATTCTCATGGCCAAAGCTGGTATAAGGGCGTTGGTTAGTTAACTAGTTGAGGTTTAGTCGTATTTAATCCTGCGTTGACGTCGCTAAGGGCTAGTTGCGGCTACTTTGCTCGTGATGCTGCCATTTATTGTGCAAAGCCAACTCGAGTTTTATTTTCTTTTATTACAGGCGCGAACTCGCATTGGAATGGCGTGATTTTTGAGCAGTGATGCTGTGTATTATGAGAATAAGCGATAGGTTTTTTAGGTATATATTTTTGCCTGTCCAGTTTATTATGGTACCAAAACTCTAGGTGCATCGCACTGGAAGCTATTAGCGCCGATAACCGCTTATTGTCTAAAATTTATGGTATGGGCCTTATCTCCTATCATTAAAATATCAGAACTAATTACCCGCACCATGGTAAATAAAGAGGAGTCTACGGGCTTTAATCGTAGTGAGCTTTCCGTCATGGCGCAGATGAGCGTAGAGAGTGGTCACATTGATGAAGATGAGGCCACCATTGTCAAAAACCTATTACTATTGCAAGAAGTAAAGATTAAAGATGTGATGACACCAGGGACAGTCATGTTTAGTGATTCGCAAGATCTGAGAGTGGAAGAGTTTTTCCATAAACATCAAAGAGTCCGCTTTTCCCGAATACCGGTGTATGACACCAGCCCAGATAATATTATTGGCTTTGTGCTACGCAGCGACCTTTTATTAGCACAGGCTCGCGGCAACACGCAAGTTTACCTCAGTAATTATGTTCGAGATATGCCAGCGTTACTCGATGATATGACGTTGTCACATGCGATGAAAGAAATGTTACGTGATAAAAGCCAAATGGTACTTATCGTTAATGAATACGGCACGGTCAGAGGCATACTCACACTCGAAGATGTTTTAGAAACCTTGATAGGTCGTGAAATAGTGGATGAAAGTGACAAAGACATTGATATGCAAAAATTAGCCAAGCGATTGTGGAAGGCCAAAGTTAAAAAATATGGCATTGAGCTGTAGAGCCCTGCCAACTAACACGATTATTTTAGATATAAAATTAATTTCTTGATTTTATATCTTTTAAACAGGTAACATATGCTCAATAAATGGACGTTTCTTGCTAAGGCTTCATACCAAGAACAAATGGATAGGTAAAACGGCTAGCTTTTTAGCCTTTAAAAAATGGACTTTAACCGCTACCGAAATAAAACGTTTTCTACGTTACATCCTCTCGCAACATTAGCGGCACTCGTTATCTTAGTGCTGTCTTTAGGTTGCGCCTATGTAATTCAACAAGTTGAATTAAGAGTAGATTCACAGGCCTCACGCAGCTCTGCAGAAAAGCGTATCAGCAATGTTGCTGCGTTGCTTTCATCGGCGATGAACGTCAGGCTGAATTTAACCAGTAGCCTGAGCGCTTTCGTGATTACCCGTAAGAACTTTTCTGCAACAGAATTCGATAGCTTTGCATCTATACTAAAGAAAGACTTAAAGGGTGTGATGAGCCTCCAGTTGGCGCCAAATAGCATTGTTACCTATGTCACCGATTATAAGCAGAATAAACAAGCGATTGGTCACAACCTACTAGCTGATGAAAATCGCCGTGTTATTGCATTAAAATCAATTCGCGAACACAGTTATATTATCTCTGGGCCCGTTGAGCTAATTCAAGGCGGGCGAGCAATTGTTGCGCGCAGGCCCATTTACTTCCACCCTCCCAAAAGCACCAGAGAACAGTTCTGGGGTTTTGCGACCGTGCTTATCGATATCGATTTATTGCTTGAAGATACAATGGTCGCGTCTTTGTTGGAAGATTTTAACGTAGCTATTCGTGGTAAGAATGGACTAGGAGCCCTAGGTGACGTTTTTTACGGTGAACAATCGGTGTTCGAGGGCGTATCTACACTAGCCTCTATTACTCTGCCCAATGCTAGCTGGCAGATTGCTGTTGCTCCTAAACCAAGTAGTCGAGCCAATGGCTTCATTCACTCATTTTGGTATTGGGTCATCGTCAGTATCTTTTCCGCTTTAGCTTCACTAATAACATATTCAATTGTCGATCGTCCTCGTCAACTCAAACATAAAGTAGCCCAAGCGACAGCAGCTTTAAGGAATGAAATAAATAATAGGAAAGAAGCAGAAAAGAAAGTGCGCCACATGGCACTGCATGACCCATTAACAGGCCTACCCAACCGGCGCCTCTTTGATGAGTTAGGAAAAAAGACCCTAGCCATTGCTAAACGGGAGTCGACATCCCTAGCAATATTATTTATTGATATTGATGGCTTCAAAAACGTCAACGACTGCCACGGACATTATTTCGGTGACACTTTACTACAAATGATTGCCAAGCGATTGCTCGCACAGGTTCGAGATCCAGATATCGTTGCGAGGTTTGGCGGCGATGAGTTCGTTATATTGCTCACTAATAATTGCGATCTTGAAGGGGCCAATAAAGTCAGTGAAAAAATTATACAGGCAATATCTGTCCCATTTGAGCATGCAGGAATTGTGGCTAAAGTGGGTGTTAGCATAGGTATTTCCTTGTATCCAGAACATGGACCAACCATGGAACATCTCGTACAAGAATCTGATAGTGCGATGTATCACGCCAAGAACAATGGTAAAAACTGTTATAAATCAGCCAGAAATAGTCACCGGGAAGTGCCAGCAATCTGAGCAACCAAAATGAATATAAACAAGTCTGTTGTTTTATCCAAAAACTCTACTCACCAACTCTAGCAATGACCAACCTATTGAATTAAATATTTATCTATTATGTTTAAATATTTAGTGAAGTCTGTATGATTAATACTTAAGTACCGCGTACTAGTTAAATCTACTAACAATATGTAGGCCCTAAGCATTAAAAGGAAGTAATGTTTTGTATACCCCCAATGGATCACCGCGTCAATTTTTTGTTCGTATTATTATCAGCCTCGGCTCTCTTTTTATTGCAGCGCTTGCACATGGCGCGACCAGCGACCATTTCATTTTCACCATACAAACCGATATCAACAGCTCCTCTTCGAGTAAAAGCTTTCGTTTGCCATTAGATAGCGGCAGCACCTACAATTTCTATGTCGATTGTGGTGATGGTAAAGCCTCAAAACCAGTTACTAATACGGTTACAAACAATACTTGTGTTTATGATAATCATGGCACTTATACCATTGTAATAAAAGATAACACTAGTAATAGAACAGGATTTCCCAACTTTAAATTTGGCCTTGCCTCTACTGATAGCCACAAGTTAATTACCCATGACCAATGGGGCACCAGTAAATGGACTAAAATGTATGACGCATTTTTATTCACCAGCAATTTAACCACCACTGCGGCAGACATTCCCGACTTTTCCAATGTGACATCACTTTGGGGTATGTTTAAACAGGCTTCAAAAGTAAACCCAACGACCAGCGACTGGGACACCTCCAATATACAGTCTATGCATGGCATGTTTTGGCATGCAGTGCTCGCCAATCCAGATACCAGCGGTTGGGATACCGCTAATGTAATATCAATGTACGCTATGTTTTCCGGCGCAAAGGCGGCAGAGCCTAATACATCAGGCTGGGATACGGCTAAAGTGGTCAACATGGACTACATGTTTGTTAATGCCGACTTAGCCAATCCCGACACCAGTAACTGGGATACAATAAACGTAACAAAAATGAATTATATGTTTAAGGATGCGTTTGCGGCAGATCCAGACTTAAGTAGTTGGGCCATAAGTGCAGTTACTGCGACCAATTTGACCGATATATTTAAGGGAGCGACGCTATCAACCCAAAACTATGACAACATACTTAAACAGTGGCGGATAAAATACTCAGCCACCAATAAAATATTTCACGCCGGCAATTCACAATACTGTTTAGGACTTGCGGACAAGACAACACTAGAGGGAGCTGGTTGGGTAATTACCGACACAGGGAAAAATTGTTCTAGCGTTGCGCCAGATTTAATCACGTCTTCGGACAGTGGTATTAATAAAGAGGATAACCTAACGCTGGACACCACCCCTACATTTAGTGTCTATTGCCCCGCCGATGGCGCGATAGTTAAGTTATATGCCGACGGTTCGCAGGTGGGTAGCTATCAATGTAACACCGAAGCCTATGTAGAGATAACCGCAACCACATTAAGTGATGCCAGTCATGTGATGACTTTTACCACCACCGAGTCGAGCATAGTCAATAGTTCTTATCCATCATTAACCATCACTGTTGATTCGACACTGGCGACTCTGACTATGCCAGATCTTGTGGCATCGTCCGATGTAGGTTCATCAAATACAGATAACAAAACCTCTTTAACGACGCTTGATTTCTCAGTGTACTGCCCAACGTCAACCAGCGATTTACGTTTAATGGCTGAAAATGGCAGTGGTGAAGGTCAAAAAGGCAATGTGAACTGTGGCTCAATTGGCTGGACTGCTATCAATGCAACAAGCGCCTGGCCCGATGGCATAAGCAATGTATCACTCATTGAGCTTAACGGCTCACTGGTTGAAATAGCGCGTTCACAACCGCTTGTTTTAACCGTAAAAACCAGCACAACACTCGCCATAGCCGTTGACCAAGTATCAAGTGCCAGCCTCAATGATGGTAAAATTCTCATCACCGGCCAAGTGACAGGAGACTATTCTCTCGGCGATACCGTCAGCTTGTTAATTAATAGCGTAACCTATAACGGAACGGTCGATAGCAGCGGGAAATACTCAATTGAGATTGCGCAAACAGATTTCAATGCCGATAATTCCATTGACGCCAGCATCAGTATTACGGATATTTTTGGACTATCTGGTGTGGCCAATGCCATACAATCAGTGAGCAACCATAACAATGCCTTCATTTTCACTGTAGACACTAACCTTATTGCTACCGGCTCTACATCTAATATAGAGTTCAAACTACCTATTTCAGGCAACGGTTATAACTATGACGTGTTCTGTGATAGTGGCGATATCACCAATCAAGCTATCGATAAAACGGGCGCATACACCTGTACCTATGACGCCCCCGGCATTTACACTATTGTTATTACGGATAAAAGCGGCAACAACTCCGGCTTTCCACGTTTTGTATTCCAAAACAACGATCAGTTAAAGCTAATTCGACACGATCAGTGGGGGAACAGCAAATGGGACACCATGGCTGGCGCTTTTCAAAAAGCCAGTAACCTAACAACCACAGGTGCTGATCAACCAGATTTATCTAACGTGCAAAGTATGCACTCGATGTTTCATCGCGCCAGATTAGCAACGCCCAATACTAGCAACTGGAATACGTCTAGTGTCACCACCATGAGACAATTATTTTTAGAAGCAAATACAGCTACGCCTAACACAAGCGGCTGGAACACCGCCAACGTCACCGATATGTTTATGATGTTTAATGAGGCGACTAACGCCAACCCTGACACTAGTAACTGGAATACCGCTAAAGTCACTGATATGAGTTATATGTTTCTCGATGCAGAAAACGCAGCGCCGATTACTACAACCAGTGGTGATATCTGGAATACCAGCGAAGTAACCAGCATGGTCAAAATGTTTAGTGGTGCCTCAGTTGCCAATCCCGACACTTCAGGATGGAATACCAGCCAAGTGAAGACAATGTTCAGTATGTTTTCCTCTGCGTTGCTAGCAAACCCAGAAACCAGTGGTTGGGATACATCGCAAGTAAAAACAATGCAGTCAATGTTTAAAAATGCAAAAAACGCGCAACCAGACACCAGCGGTTGGGACACAGGTAGTGTCACCACAATGCAAGATATGTTTCGCTATGCTTCTAAAGCAAATCCTGATACCAGTGGCTGGGATACCTCCAAAGTAATTAATATGAACTCCATGTTCTATCTCGCAACTCTCGCTCAGCCCATTACAACTACCCGGGGCAACATTTGGAATACCAGCGCAGTAAAATCCTTTGCCTTTATGTTTAAAGATGCCGAGGCCGCTGAACCCGATACCGCAGGTTGGGTTACCGATAGTGTAACCAGTATGATAGAGATGTTTTATGGTGCAACAAAAGCTAATCCAAACACCAGTAACTGGAATACCGCCAAGGTCAATGACATGCAATATATGTTTGCAGTGGCCTCTAAGGCGCAACCAGATACCAGTAACTGGAATACTTCACAAGTTAAAAGTACTCGCTCAATGTTTAATCAAGCGACCATCGCTAATCCAGACACCAGCGGATGGGATACCAGTAACATTACCGATATGGTTTACATGTTTAAAAAAGCTTACGCAGCCAAACCTGATACCCGCGGTTGGGATACTACTAAGGTTGCGAAAATGAGCGCGATGTTTGATATGAGAAATACCGATAGCAAGACTAGCATTGCAGATCCCGACATGAGTGCATGGAGTATAAAACAGCTCTCTGATGCTGGCTTAACCTACATGTTAGAAGATGTCACCCTGTCGACCCAGAATTATGACAAACTGATTATTGCGTGGAAAGCCAAGGTCGACTCAGGCCCATTTATACAAGATCCTTTCGATGTAGGCCACTCTAAATACTGTATCGCAAAACCACAATATGACGTACTGACCTCAACGGATTTATGGGATATTAATGACAGCGGTTATGATTGTTCAAGCGTTGCGCCTGATTTAATCGATGCCTCAGACAGCGGCACCTCAAACATCGACGATTTAACTTCAATCATCACGCCAACTTTTAGCGTGTATTGTTCGGCTACTGCTACAAAAGCGACTCTATATTCGGACGGCGCGCAGGTTGGCAGCTTTAATTGTGCAGGTGAAGCATATGTTGAAGTAACCGCCGACGCTCTAACCGATGGCGCGCACACTATTACCTTTACCACCACAGAGTCAAGCACTGAGTCAGCGCATTATCCATCACTAAACGTGACTATTGACTCAACCATGGCCAATTTACGTACGCCAAACTTGTTGCCAACATCAGATACTGGCACCTCAAACATCGATAATTTCACTTCATCAAACAGTCTTGATTTTGCGGTGCATTGCCCAACATCAACAAGCAAATTACGTTTAGTTTATGGCAGCGGTGAAACACCAGTAGCCAATATTACTTGTACCGCAGTTGGCTGGACAACAATTACTGCAACTGGCGCTTTGCCTGACGGAATCAGTCTTGTATCGGCGATTGAGCTTAATGACGATTTAGATAAAATAGCTCATTCACAGCCATTGGCTGTCACTGTACAAACGGGTTCACCAAGCATATCGATAACCTTAAACAAAGTCACCAGAGCAAGCGAAAACCCCGCTAAAAGCTTGGTTACAGGCCAAGTCAGTGGTAGTTTTCTGGTTGGTGACTTAGTTAAACTCGTCATTAATGGCGTGACATACACTGGCACTGTCGACAAGGATGGCAATTACGCTATTGATGTTAATCAAAGTGATTTAGCCTCCGACAGCACCGTTACTGCCAGTATTGATATTACTGATACCTTTGGCCAGTCTACTTCAGCGAATGCCACCCAAAAAGTTATCGACGCGGTCGGTACCTTTATCTTTACCGTAGACACCAGCAAGGCAACGTCCAGTTCGAGTCTCGACACTCAATACAAACTACCGTTAAGCGGATCTCAGTTTAAAGTCTATTGTGATAGCAACGATCTGACCAATACTTTCAATGCTGGTGCCAACAACAATACTTGTACTTATACTTCCCCTGGCGTTTACAGCATCATCATTGAAGATACCAGTGGTACTCAAACAGGCTATCAAAGTTTTAAGTTTAATAACCTTGATGTCAGAAAGCTAATCAGCCATGACCAATGGGGTGATAGTCAATGGAACACCATGCAATACGCATTTCAATCTACGCTTAATTTAACCACAACGGCAGCTGACCAGCCTAATTTATCCAACGTCAGCAATATGCAATTGATGTTTGATGGCGCAACTAAAGCCCAACCTAATACCAGCAACTGGGACACGGCCAACGTCAAAAGTATGTTTAATATGTTCCGCAACGCTTCGGTTGCCACGCCTGACACTGCAGGCTGGGACACAGGTAATGTCACTAACATGAGCGGCATGTTTGATAGTGCGAAAGTGGCGAACCCAGATACCAGTTCATGGAATACGGCCAAAGTCACGAACATGAGCAAGATGTTTTATAATGCCAAAGCAGCGAGACCCATTACCACGACTCAGGGTGGTATTTGGAATACCAGCGCGGTCAAATACATGAGTGAAATGTTCGCCTTAACAAATGCCACAACCTTAGACACTAAGGATTGGGACACCAGCCGTGTTACCAAAATGAATGGTATGTTTAGGCGCGCTTATTTGGCCGAGCCAAATGTCACTAAGTGGGACACATCCAAAGTCACCACAATGAAAGAAATGTTTGATAATACCCATCGCGCTAATCCAGATACCAGCAAATGGAATACCTTATTAGTAACCGATATGAGCTACATGTTTAACCAAAGCCGAGCGGCTAATCCTGTTGTCACCAGCTGGGATATCACCAAAGTTACCGACATGACCGAAATGTTTGGCAGCGTTAAGCTACCAACAGCTAGCTATGACACACTGCTAAAACATTGGGACAGTCAGTTAGTGACATTAGCCGTTCCTTTTAGTGGGGGTTTATCGAACTTCTGTTTAGCACTGAGTGAACGAACAGATTTAGACGACAACAAAAATTGGACAATTACCGATGCCGGGCAAGAGTGTTCAACCATAATACCTACGGCTGCTGACTTGCTCGCAACGTCGGATTTAGGCAGCTCAAACACTGACAACATTACGTCGTTAACCACGCCAAGTTTTGAGCTTAACTGCCCAACAGATACTGCTGTCATTAAGCTGTACAGTGACAATCCAACGGCTAATTCCCTAGTAGCTGTAACTTACAACTGCACCGCAGTGGGCAATGCCACTGTCACGGCCAGCGCCCTGGCGCCTGGGGTTCATAATATTAGCTACACTCAAAGTATTGGCAGTGGCATTAATAATACCACAGCACACTCCTCACCTTTAGCTGTCACCATTGATCTGGCGCCAACCTTAGCTATCAGTGCTGATAAAACAGCGCTAATCGCCGGCCAAACTAGCCTTATTACTTTTGATTTTACTGAAGCGGTCACTGGCTTTACTGCCGGTGATATTAATGTCAGCCAAGGCAGCATCAGCGGTTTTAATAAAATAACTAACAGCCAATGGACCGCCACCTTTACGCCCAATGCCACATTAGATACCAGCGGTGCGGTCACCATTATCGAAGTATTAGCCAGCACCTATACCGACAGTGTTGGCAATATCGGTTCTGGAGCCCTGCGGACTATGACGATAGATACTAAGCCGCCAGTGCCAGCCATTACCATTGATAACAGCTCGCTAATCAGCGGTGTTAATGGCCAAGGGAATGTAGTAACGGTAACTGGACAAGTCACTGGCGATTTTAAACTAAATGATACTGTTACCTTAAATGTAAATGGCAAAACTTACACAGGTACGGTCGATGCCAGCGGTAAATTTAGCACCGAAGTTAACGAAGCTGATTTAGTAGCAAACAGCACCATTAACGCCAGTATTAGCACCACCGACAATGCAGGCAACAACGCCAGCGCGAATATCAATAAATCGGTGACCATCGATTACGCGCCAACCCTATCCATTAGCGCGGGCAGCACTCCATTAAATAGCCAAGCGACCAGCCTAGTTTCCTTTAGCTTTAGTGAAGTTGTTAGTGGCTTTGAGTTAGGTGATGTTGTTGTGACCAATGGCAGCCTGACTGAGTTTGCTAAGACAACTGGCGAGAATAAATGGACCGCTAAATTTAGCCCAACACAGGGCATTGAGGCACAAGGCACCATCTCTGTGGCCGATGGTAGCTACCTCGACATAACCGGTAATTCAGGCAAAGGCGACCAAGCTACCATTACGATAGATACGGTGTTACCTCTACCTGTTCTTACCATCGACAGTAGCTCATTAATTACTGGCACTAGCCCACAAGGCAACTTAGTGACGGTCACAGGTCAAGTCACTGGTGATTTCAATGAAAACGACATCGTCACCCTAACCATTGATGGCAACACCTACACGGGCACCGTCGATGCAATGGGCCGCTTCGCTATTGCCGTTAACGAGGCTGATTTACTCGCCAATGACAGCGTAAATGCCAGCATCGACACCACCGATAGTTCTGGCAACAACGCCAGCGCGAATATCAATAAATCGGTGACCATCGATTACGCGCCAACCCTATCCATTAGCGCGGGCAGCACTCCATTAAATAGCCAAGCGACCAGCCTAGTTTCCTTTAGCTTTAGTG
>Ga0209396_1005555_pt1 | contig 11857 bp, 9 predicted proteins | sample GOMGulsemesocosm_6_FD_184638 | JGI IMG/M metagenome (GOLD analysis project Ga0209396, IMG submission 184638) | Methane-oxidizing microbial communities from mesocosms in the Gulf of Mexico - GOM8C Gulf of Mexico (SPAdes) (version 2) | ecosystem: Environmental > Aquatic > Marine > Cold seeps...
TGGTATTTTATTTGGCGCTAATATTGATGGCATTGGTGAATGGGGACTCGATTTTGCAATGTCCGCTACCTTCATTGGCATGGTGATGCCGCACTTGATCAACAAACCGATGATTGCGGGTGTCCTTACTAGTGCCATTTTAGCGCTCGTAACTTATTCACTGCCTCATAAGATTGGATTAGTTATCGCCTCATTAGGCGGCATGGCCGTCGGGTACTATTTAGAGCAATCACAAAAAGAGGAGCCAAACGCATGAATATTTGGTTGTTAATTGCCTTGATGGCTATCGTTACTTTTAGTATTCGTTACGCACTTTATGCTAGGGCAAATGCTATTTCATTGCCACCGAAATTAGAACGGGCACTCAATTATAGTGCGCCCTGTGTGCTGACCGCTATTTGGGTGCCAGCAGTATTAATGCCTAAAGGTGTGTTTGATCCAACGTTTTCAAATCCCTATTTTATAGGTGGTTTGATCGCTGTAGCTATTGGGCTGTGGAAAAAGAATACCTTGCTTACTATTGTTGTTAGCATGGCATGTTTTTTTGTGTATAAATGGGCACTTTAAAATAACAACACTTCATCGTCAGCCATGGATTCACCCACTTCGATTGCTTCTTTTCCAGTGTGTTGACGATAAGCATCACGCTCTTGGCGCGTGGTGTAAGTAGCTGAGTTGTGATGCAATAAAACATCTATATCTACTGCTTGTTTACCCTCACTTTTCATACTTAATTCTGCCATTGAATCAACTACATGCGTTAAAACTTGCGATACGCGATCTTGAAATTGAATAGACTCTATACTGCGCTGAGCATTATTAATAATTTGTGCAGCAACCAATTCATACTCTCCGTCCATAATTTCGTGTTTGGGCTTGTCGGTCATTATTCTTAATTCTTCAATGGTATGTGTAAAATGATGACATAGTTGATTGATTTCCGTTGTAGAGATATCAATACAATCATTAATTTGATGCGACCATAATGGCAAAGCGTTATGTGCTACTTTCTTGACAGATTGTGCCACTTCTTCATGAAGAACTTCACTTTTCTTTAATTGAGCAATTTGCTTTTTCAGCGCAATATTTTTTCTCAGTGCAAGTTTTATAGATTGCTGCTTAATATAACCCAAAGTGATTTCTGCAAAAACCAAGCATATTGCAATTAATAATAATACTGGTGGAGGATTAAAACAGGCCATCAAAACAGCGACTAAACTCAGTACACCAGAGGGTAATGTTGCTATGTGATGCTCAATAGTTTTCATTGTTAATCCTTTTAAAGTTGGATCCATATCGTTTGAGAATCAAGTAAAAAACAGACTTTATTCTTTAACATTAAAGGATGTTCTGCGGGGATGCAATTGCGAGAGAAGATGAAATATCAGTAAAAACTGTTCTTATAAAACTAATTTGTCATATTACGAAGTTTTTTGCCACATAGATCACGTTTTCTTGTAAAATAAGCGCCGAAATTTGATGTTAATTAACACTATTTGAAACAAATAAAGCTTTTACCATTCTGTATATATTTTAACGTATTGAATGGTAAAAACTTTTATTAAACTTAACCAATGAGGCTTCATCCACATGTCAGCATCAAGACCTATCAAACGCGCATTATTAAGCGTTTCAGATAAAAATGGTATCGTAGAACTCGCTACAGCACTTAGCGAATACGGCGTAGAAATTCTATCTACTGGTGGCACGGCCAAGTTGCTGGAAGCAAATGGAATAAAAACCATTGAAGTGTCTGATTACACTGGGCACCCAGAAATCATGGATGGCCGCGTTAAAACATTGCATCCAAAAGTACATGGCGGCATTTTAGCACGTCGTGGCGTTGATGAAGCCGTTATGGAAGCAAACAACATCAACCCAATTGATATGGTTGTTGTTAACCTTTACCCGTTTGCCAATACTGTGGCGAAAGAAGGTTGTTCATTAGAAGACGCTATCGAAAACATCGATATTGGCGGCCCAACAATGGTACGTTCTACAGCTAAAAACCATAAAGATACAACGATTATCGTTAACGCTAGCGATTACGACCGTGTTATCGAAGAAATGAAAGTAAACAACGGTGCAACAACTTATCAAACGCGTTTTGATCTAGCTATTGCAGCCTTTGAGCACACAGCTGCTTACGATGGCATGATTGCAAACTACTTCGGTACTATGGTTCCTTCACACCGTGAAGAGAGCAGCGAAGATTCAAAATTTGCGCGTACATTCAACACTCAGTTAGTTAAGCAACAAGACTTACGTTACGGTGAAAATAGCCATCAAAGTGCGGCATTTTATGTTGATCCTACAACGGCTGAAGCGTCTGTATCTACAGCGACTCAATTACAGGGTAAAGCCTTATCGTTTAACAACATTGCCGATACTGATTCTGCATTAGAATGTGTTAAAGAATTTAACGAACCTGCTTGTGTAATCGTTAAACACGCTAACCCATGTGGCGTTGCCATTGGTGATGACATTTTAGCGGCTTATGAGCGTGCTTTTAAAACGGATCCAACGTCTGCATTTGGCGGCATCATTGCTTTTAACCGTGAACTAGATGCAACAACAGCACAAGCTATCGTTTCTCGTCAGTTCGTTGAAGTAATTATTGCACCAAGCGTTACAGCTGATGCCCAAGAAATAGTAGCAGCGAAGAAAAACGTTCGTTTACTTTCTTGTGGTGAATTCAGTGCTAAAGACGCTGGTTTTGACTACAAACGCGTTAACGGCGGTTTATTAGTACAAGATAAAGATTTAGGCATGGTTACACGTGACGAGCTAAAAGTTGTTTCTAAGCGTCAGCCTTCTGAAAAAGAACTCACAGATTTAATGTTCTGCTGGAAAGTTGCTAAGTTTGTTAAATCAAACGCTATCGTTTATGCACGTGACGGCATGACTATCGGTGTTGGCGCAGGCCAAATGAGCCGCGTTTATTCAGCTAAAGTTGCTGGTATTAAAGCCGAAGACGAAGGATTAGTTGTTCCTGGTAGTGTTATGGCATCTGACGCATTCTTCCCATTCAGAGATGGTATTGATGCAGCAGCAGCAGCAGGAATAACTTGTGTTATTCAACCTGGTGGCTCAATTCGTGATGAAGAAATCATTGCCGCAGCAGATGAAGCGAACATGACGATGATTTTCACAGGCATGCGTCACTTCCGCCATTAAATTGGTGTTTTTGTGCCAGAGAACCTAATTTCTGTATCGCAAGTGCTCACTTATAGTCATAAGCTGCGCGCTTGCTCTTTGAAATTAGGCCATCTGACTTCAAAACTCTCAATTTAAATCGCTCAATATAGAATAATTTTAGGGTATAAAAATGAACGTATTAGTTATTGGTAGTGGTGGTCGTGAGCATGCATTGGCATGGAAAGTGGCTCAAAATGACAAAGTTGTTAATGTTTTTGTGGCGCCGGGTAATGCTGGAACAACGCTTGAAAATAAAGTAAGCAACGTTGATATTGATGTATGTGATATCGAAAAGTTAATTGCTTTTGCTAAAGACAACAATGTAACTATGACTATTGTTGGTCCTGAAGCGCCGTTAGTTATTGGTGTGGTTGATGCCTTTGAAGCTGCTGGCTTAAATTGTTTTGGTCCCCGTGAAGGTGCCGCTCAACTTGAAGGCTCTAAAGCGTTTACAAAAGACTTTTTAGACCGTCATGACATTCCAACGGCTTGGTATCAAAACTTTACAGAAATAGAACCTGCTATTGCGTATGTACGTGAAAAAGGTGCTCCTATTGTTGTTAAAGCCGACGGGTTAGCCGCTGGTAAAGGTGTTATTGTAGCGATGACGCTTGAAGAAGCTGAAGATGCAATTAAAGACATGCTTGCTGGAAATGCCTTTGGTGAAGCTGGTAGCCGCGTTGTTATCGAAGAGTTTTTAGATGGCGAAGAAGCATCATTCATCGTAATGGTTGATGGCGACAATGTTTTACCAATGGCAACAAGCCAAGATCATAAACGTGTTGGCAATGGCGATACAGGTCCAAATACTGGCGGCATGGGTGCTTATTCTCCAGCACCAGTGGTAACACCGAAAATGCATGATCGTATTATGGAACAAGTCATTTACCCAACAGTTAATGGCATGAAAGCAGAAGGGAATACTTATACGGGTTTCCTTTATGCTGGTCTTATGATCATGAGTGATGGCACACCTAAAGTGATTGAATATAACTGTCGCTTTGGTGATCCAGAAACACAACCAATCATGATGCGTTTGCAATCAGATTTAGTTGAGCTAATTGAAGCAGCTTTTGAGCAGCGCTTAGACACTGTTGAAGCGAAATTTGATTCACGTGCTGCTGTGGGTGTTGTACTTGCTGCTGGCGGTTATCCGGCTAGTTATGCTAAAGGTCATGAGATTTCACCGATTCCTGCTGCGACTGATAACGCTAAAATATTCCATGCTGGCACCAAGCTAGCAGATGGCAAGGTAGTCACTTCTGGTGGACGCGTATTATGTGCTACAGCTTTAGGTGAAGATGTAACACAGGCACAGAAAAATGCTTATGAGCTAACTCAAAAAGTTACTTGGAAGGATGCATTTTTCCGTACTGATATCGCTTATCGCGCTATTGCTCGAGAGTCATAATCTCGGCAGTCTAAAGAGCGTCACTTCGGCGCTCTTTTATTCTTGTCCCTCTATAACATTCAATGCCCTTTAATTTCACATTAGATTTTCCGTAATAAAGCCAATTCACACGCATGATTAGTCAGTTAAGCCATAGATTGAATTAGTATAATGCTGCTACTATATATAAACCAAAGTATTAATATTATGGCTCTTTTGTATATTTAGCATTGTTTATACTAATGACATTAAGCAAATAATTATTTTGAGCGAAAGGCAATTAATTAGAACAATTTCGACATGGGTGTCGATAACAGGGTAACACAGGAGCGTGTTGCCGAGTAATAACTAGAGTAACGCCGTTATCGTTAATTATAACTCGCGCAAGTGGGCACTAATTAATGTCATTGGTATTAATAACAGGATTTTATTTGTTTTCTCACACTAACAATACGCGTGCATCCAAAACGTTGAATAAGCGATTTCAAAAGACTTTGCGTGGCAAGCTGATCTTTTCATTAATTGCTAGCAGCATATTTATTGTATTAATTACCTTCGCAGGTTTTGTTATTTATGACAAAACAACACACTCCAATGCGTATATCAGTCAAATAAAAGCAATCACCAAAGCGACAGCAAATAATAGTAAAGCCTCGTTAAGTTCAGGCGAGACTAAAACAGCTAACGACATTTTACAGTCATTAAAATATCACCCACATATTCGATATGCTCAATTAAATGATGCCAATAATCAGACTATTGCCCTGTATGAAAATAACTGGGTGCCTAAAGCAAAGAGAAATCTTCAAGTTTCAGCCATAGAAGTTAGTGATGATAGTGTTGAAGTCACAGAGTTAATATCTCATCAAAACAAAAATATTGGGGTGCTTTACCTTGCTGCTGATACTCAAGCATTAAAAAAACATCAGTTTGAGTTTATCTATATTGGTGGAGCGGGAATTTTATTAGCCATTTTTATTAACGCTTTAATTTCGAGTAATATTGTAACCGCAATAACCAAGCCTGTTCACGATCTCATCAGTTTCTCACGTCAAATCATTCGTGAGAAAGATTATGAACTGCGTGCCCCACTAAGTAACATTTCAGAGATCAATACTTTAGTGACTAATATAAACGGTATGCTTGATGCGGTATCTGGTGCCCAAGATGCATTAAAGCTGAGTAAAGAACGTTTGTCACTCGCTCTAATTGGTGCAGGCGAAGGATTGTGGGACCTTAATTTGATTACTCAAAAGCTATTTCTCGATTGCCATAGCTCGGCTATTTTAGCGATGGAAGAAGAAGAGGTTTTGCTAACTACGCGGCAATGGTTGGAAAAAATACACCCGGATGATCGCTCAAAATTTAATGAATACAGCAAACAGTTTATCAAGAATAATCAAAAGAAATACCATTTTGAATTCAGAGCGAATTCTAATGGTCAATGGATTTGGTTAAGGCTTATTGGCGAAATATCGCAACTAAGCGAGGATAATAAGCCGCAACGTTTAACGGGCACATTACTCGATATATCACAGCAACGCGCGACCCAAGCACAAGTTGAGTTATACGCCTCTGTTTTTGACAATACCAGCGACGCGATCGTGATTTTAGATGCTAACTATCATGTGTTAGCCGTCAATAATGCCTTTTCTCAAATAACGCAATATTCTTCTAATGAAATTAAAAATCAGTCGTTGCCTATTTTAAATCAACTGACTCATTTACCTCAGGTTCAACGGCAACTTGCCGAATCAGGTCACTGGCATGGTGAAGTTAGTGACCATCGTAAAGATGGTTATCAATACATGCTTGAACTGGCCCTTAACACCGTTCGATCTAAAGAAGAGACCGATTTTAGCTATGTTGTTGCAGTTTTTTCCGATATAACTCAGCGTAAGAAAACCCAAGATGAGTTATTTTTTATGGCTAATTTTGACCCTTTAACCAAGTTAGCCAATCGTGCCATGTTCCATGATTCATTCACTAATGCGATCACACATGCCGATCGTCACGATGAAACCCTTGCCATACTGTTTATAGATTTGGATAAATTTAAGCTCATTAACGATACCCTAGGCCATGACGCTGGTGATGAGTTACTTATTCAATCTGCCAAGCGATTTAAAAATCACGTCCGTGAAACAGACATGGTTTCTAGATTATCAGGTGACGAGTTTACTATTATTCTCAATAATATTACCGATGTGAGTCAGGTACAGACTATTGCGACAAAAATTCAGACTGACTTTCAGCGTGCTTTTAATCTCAATGAACAGCACGCTAATATAAGTACAAGTATTGGTATTGCCATTTACCCTGCCGATGGTGCTAGTGCAGACGTACTGTTAAAAAATGCTGATACCGCCATGTATTTTGCTAAAACTAATGGCCGAAATAATTTCCATTTCTTTAATTCATCGATGAATCTTCAGGCAGAGCGCCGAAATTTAGTTGAATTAGAATTGCGAGAAGCCATTGCACGTCAAGAGATTGAAATTCTTTATCAGCCTAAAATGTTAGCGACTACAGAAAAAGTGTGGGGCTTTGAAGCGCTAGTTAGATGGCACCATCCAACAATGGGACTTGTATCCCCTGATGAATTCATCCCCGTTGCTGAAGAAGTTGGCATTATTAAAGAGTTAGGCCAATACATTTTTAAGGGAGCAACAACACAGTTAGCCCATTGGCATGCCATTGGTTATACAAATTTACACATGGCCGTTAATGTATCAGCACGAGAGTTTCAACTATCTGATTATCCACTAGAGCTTGCAAAACTTATTGAAACTATTGATGTACACCCGAGTTTTATCGAGTTAGAACTCACTGAAAGTATCGTAATGGATGATCCCGAAAAAGTAACATTGATGTTAGATGTTATTAAAAGCCTTGGCTTTTCATTATCAATTGATGATTTTGGTACAGGGTATTCTTCACTAAGTTATCTACAGCGATTACCTGTTGATGTGTTAAAAGTTGATCAATCATTTGTGCGAGATATTGAACACAACCCTAATAGCAGCGCTATTGCTCGGGCTATTGTGTCTATGGCACATAGTTTGAATTTAAAGGTTGTGGCTGAAGGCATTGAAACCGAAGCACAATTAGCCTTTTTCAAAGAGAATAAATGCGAACTTATACAGGGCTACTATTTTAGCAAACCACTGAATAAATCAGATGCTAGGAAGTTTTTACATTTAAATTCTTGATAAGTCATATAACGAAAGGTTCACACTGATATGATATACCATTTATCAATATCAGTGTGTAGCTAGTTACCTATCCGTGCCAGCCTCATTAACATCAACAATTTCACTCTCTTTCATTGCGCTATCAATCCATGATGTTACAGCTACATTGGACATGATAGTGTCACGATAAGCTTTAGTCGATGGTAATAATGATACGCCGTATGTTTCAAAGCGTAGAAGCACAGGAATGAACATACAATCTGCAATAGAAAAATCGCCAAATAACCAAGGTCCTGCACTATTTTGCAATAAACGATGCCATAACAGCTGCATTTGATTTATCTCTTGTGCAGCGGCATCAGACAAATCGATTTGACGACTTGCTCGAATATTCATTGGCATTTCATTTCTTATTGCATTAAAACCGCTGTGCATTTGTGCGCTCACTGAGCGTGCAATGGCGCGCTGTGATACATCTTTAGGCCAGCCTCGACCATTTAAACAACGTTCATTAATATATTCACAAATGGCTAATGAATCCCACACATTGAGATCATTATCAATCAGCACAGGTACTTTTTTACTGTCAGAATATTGCGCTAAACGCACGCTCAACATATCAGGTGAAAGCGATTCCATCACCTCAGTAAAGGCAACTTCAAAATGTGTTAATAATAACCAAGGTCTTAAAGACCATGTTGAGTAGTTTTTATTGCCAATGACCAGTTTCATATATTTACCACCATCAAATTTTTTAGAAATTGCTTTAATCCGCCGTTTACCAACAGGCTTTAAGCCACAAGATTAAATCATTTACCATACAGGGGAAATATGACAAATAAACATATCTCTATTTACTTTCGACACGGATTGACGCTTTTATAATTTGAACAACTTCTTTCGTTTTACCACTTCTGCTGCCTAAGGCTTCAATGTTCGTTAAACTGTCTTCTAAACCAGTCACTACTTTGCCAAAAATCGTATGCTTACCATCTAAAAATGTCGTTGGAACAAAGGTGATGAAAAATTGACTACCATCAGTAGCAGGTCCTGAATTGGCCATACTTAGAATTCCCGGTTCGCTATGACTAGTCTTACCATCAAACTCACCATCATATTCATAACCTGGGTTACCTCTACCATTGCCAAGGGGATCACCGCCTTGTGCCATAAACCCAGGAATTACGCGATGAAAAATGATGCCATCATAGAAACCAAGTGTCGTTAAATAAACGGTACTAGAAACATGCATTGGTGCAGAATCGGTAAATAGCTTGATGGTGATATTCCCTTGGGTTGTTTGAAGATCCCAAAAGTAATCTTTGTCTTGTGTAAAAGTCAGTAGCGGTGGCTGACTTAGTGATGTTTCACGCTGGGTTGGTTTTATCAATAGCCTGCTTAGCGATGAGGCTGTCTACTTTTTTAATGGCAGGATCTTTTCCAAAACAACCGCTCAACGCGATGACTAAAAAAAGGCTAGTAATGATTTTATTCTTATTATTCATATCAAGTGTCTTATAGTTTCGTTTTAATTATAGGAATTGACCAAATATTATCAGGAATTTAGTCACAGATAATAGTCATTTTTAAGGTGTAGTTCGATAAACTAAGTGATGAGTTGTAACACTTTATGTTTGATTTAAAGCGCAGATGTAAAAATGCCGCTTATCTAAGATAAACGGCATTAAATCAATAAAAAGCTGGTTATTAATATAACCAGTATTATGAATGATTACTTATGGAATGGACGCGATAATTCATTAACGGCTTTAATAAATGCGCCTGCATTTTCAGGTGGTACATCTAAGTGTATACCGTGGCCTAAGTTAAATACATGGCCTGTATTATCATGACCAAATTGCTCAAGAATATGCTGAACTTCTTGACCAATACGTTCTGGCGAAGCATATAACATTGAAGGGTCCATGTTACCTTGCAGTGCTACTTTGTCACCAATACGTGCTTTAGCTTCACTAATATCGATGGTCCAATCTAAACCGATCGCATCACAACCTGTTGCTGCAATCTCTTCAATCCATTGACCGCCATTTTTAGTAAATAAAGTCACAGGAACAACACGTCCTTCATTTGCACGTGTTAAGCCATCAACAATTTTTGCCATATAGCGTAATGAAAATTCACGGTAATCACGTGGTGACAAGATGCCGCCCCACGTATCGAAGATCATTAATGATTGTGCGCCTGCAGCTACCTGCGCATTTAAATATAAAATGACCGAATCAGCTAATTTATCCAGCAACAAATGTAGTGTCTTTGGTTCAGCAAACATCATTTTTTTGATTTTGGTAAAGGCTTTAGATGTGCCGCCTTCAATCATATATGTCGCTAACGTCCATGGGCTACCAGAAAAACCAATTAAGGGTACGTCGCCATTTAAGCCTTTACGTATCGTACGAACGGCGTTCATTACATAACCAAGTTCGTCTTCAGGATCAGGAATACCAATCTTTTCAACATCACGGGCACAGGTAATAGGACGATCAAATACTGGACCTTCGCCGGTTTCAAAACGTAAACCTAAGCCCATAGCATCTGGCACAGTTAAGATATCTGAAAACAAAATTGCAGCATCAAGATCGTAACGACGTAGCGGCTGAAGCGTTACTTCACATGCGAAATCAGCATCGCGACATAGCGACATAAAATCGCCTGCTTTGGCTCGTAATTCACGATATTCTGGTAAATAACGTCCTGCTTGACGCATCATCCAAACTGGGGTTTGATCAACCGGTTGCTTTAACAACGCACGTAAATATCGATCATTTTTTAATTCAGCCATTAACAGTAGCCCTTCAACAATAAAATTGGCGCTATTGTATCATCGACTACTGCTAAAAAACTAACCTAGATCAATTCATTTTCTGCTATCTCGATTCCAATTTTAATACGTGGTTAATTAGCTGCCTTGCAATACTGTGTTCACCGGGAATTTCAGGTAAATCATCAGCGCTGAACCAATCGGCAGCGATAAGTTCATTTTCATCAATTTCTATTTCGCCACTCTCATAGTCAGCCACATAAGCGACCATGATATTGTGCGGAAATGGCCACGGCTGAGAACCAAAATATCGGATATTTTTTATTGCTATGCCTGCTTCTTCTTTCACTTCACGCGCAACCGTTTGTTCTAAGGTTTCTCCTACTTCCACAAAACCAGCCAATACCGAATAAATCTCTCCTTTATTACGTTTGTTTTTACCTAATAATACTTGATCACCTTTAACGACGGCCATAATGACCGCTGGTGATATACGCGGATAAGCTCGGTGGCCACAATTTCGGCACTGGGCTGCAACTTCCCAATGAATGGTGAACATGCGCTTGCCACATTGACCACAAAACTGATGCGTTCGAACAAAATTAGCCACTTGCCATGCACGGCCTAATAAAGCGGCTAGCACTTCATCAGATTGCAACATAACGTCTCGCATTCCTTGCCACTGCCCTTGTGGTAAGTTAATGTTTTGACGCTGTAAATCAACTAATATACAAGGTAAATGTTGGTGATAACCCAGTAGATATTTAGGCGATTTATTATCAAATTCTAAGCCGAGTTCGTCGAGTGATTGACGGGGAATTTGATCATTATCTAATACCCAGAAATTATCTTCTTGGCAAAAAAACCAAAGCGCTGACCGAGCAGAATTAAGTTGTTTAATTTTTTTCATTTGACTCTCATACTTTGCCGTAACCCCATAAATATTAAAAGAAAGTATGGGTAATAGTGATGACATACCTTTAGACTGTCTAGCATAACCTATTCCAACTTTTCATGGTAATGCTCACAACAAAATACTGTGATAATGATTGCTTTCATCCGCTGCATATCTTACTTTAGATATATAGCAAAGAAACCAAGGAGACGTTTCATGTTAGACAAAGTCCAACAAGCACGCCAACAATGGGGCGGCTCAAATTTATTAATCGATACTTGGCTCAACAAACGCCAAGAATTAATTGTCGCATACTGTCAAATCGCTGGTATGCCGCCTTACGAAAAACATTCACATAACTTGCCTGAAAATGAAGATATTAGTGAATTTTGCAACAAGCT
>Ga0209396_1005557_pt1 | contig 11856 bp, 13 predicted proteins | sample GOMGulsemesocosm_6_FD_184638 | JGI IMG/M metagenome (GOLD analysis project Ga0209396, IMG submission 184638) | Methane-oxidizing microbial communities from mesocosms in the Gulf of Mexico - GOM8C Gulf of Mexico (SPAdes) (version 2) | ecosystem: Environmental > Aquatic > Marine > Cold seeps...
CTGCTGTACAAATCGACGCCGGAAGAAGTTCGACTCATCATGGTCGATCCTAAAATGCTCGAGCTCTCTGTGTATGAGGGTATTCCGCATTTATTAACCCCAGTTATTACTGACATGAAAGAAGCGGCCAATGGCTTGCGCTGGTGTGTTGAGGAAATGGAGCGTCGCTATCAGTTAATGGCGGCTCTCGGGGTGCGAAATGTGGCAGGTTATAATGCCAAGGTGAAAGCTGCCATTGATGAAGGTAAGCCAATACCTGATCCAATATGGCAGATAGATAAAAGTTTTGATACTACACCGCCGACACTGAAGCCCTTGCCTTATGTTGTTGTTATCGTCGATGAATTTGCCGATATGATGATGACTGTGGGGAAAAAAGTAGAAGAGCTGATTGCTCGTATCGCTCAGAAGGCACGTGCCGCTGGTATTCACTTGATCCTTGCGACTCAGCGTCCATCGGTTGATGTGATTACGGGCTTGATTAAGGCCAATGTGCCTACAAGAATTGCCTTTCAAGTATCGTCGAAAATTGACTCCCGTACGATTCTAGATCAGGGCGGCGCGGAGCAGCTATTGGGCCACGGTGACATGCTCTATCAGCCTGCGGGCAGTAGCATCCCTGTTCGTGTGCATGGCGCGTTTGTTGATGATGACGAGGTTCATCGTGTTGTTGCTGAATGGAAAACGAAAGGTGAGCCTAATTATATTGAAGAGATTACTCAAGCCACGGAGCAGGCGGGTTTAACCTTGGAGGGAGGGGATGAAAAAGATGATCTATATGATCAAGCCGTCGCCTTTGTTACCGAAACTCGAAAAGTTTCAATTTCATCCGTTCAGCGTAAATTGCGTATTGGCTATAATCGAGCCGCGCGCTTGGTTGAAACGATGGAAGCAAGTGGTGTTGTATCGTGCGCCGCACATAATGGCAGTCGTGAAGTTATTGCTCCGCCGCCCATTTAATATTGAATTTAGAAAATTAAGGAATTTACGTGATTAAGTTTTTAACTGTAGGCCTAACTATTGGCCTAGTAAGCGCAGTCTCTTTAATGCTCTCAGCCGCTGTTAGCGCAGAAAATAAACCTGGCTCTAGTGCTCAAGCAGGAATTGAAGTAAAGGGTCAGGTAGTTGCAAGTACGACGGGTGTGGTTAAGCAATTACAACAACAGTTGGGGCGCATACAAAGTTTTTCTGCTGATTTCGTCCAGCTAACCCAAGATAACTTGGGCACGACCTTGCAAAAAGTCGAAGGCTTTATGCAGGTTGCCAAGCCAGGTAAGCTGCGCTGGCAGACTGAGGGTATTTATGAGCAGTTGGTGGTATCGGACGGTCAGTCACTTTGGATTTATGATGCGGATCTTGAGCAGGTCAGCATTAAAAATATGGATAATCGTATCTCTGATACCCCCGCGCTATTGCTTGGTGGGGATGTCAGCGCTATTGATGATGATTTCATTATCACTCAAGCGCCGAATGAAAACTCTATCTATTATATTTTACAGCCGAAAGACAGCAGTCAGCTTTTCGACTCGTTGGAGTTGATGTTTAATAAACATGGCCAAGATCAGTCTTTAACCCAGATGATTATTCGTGATGCGTCGGGCCAAGTTACCGATATTAGTTTTAACAATGTCAGCCATAATCCTTCCTTTGCAGAGGGCACTTTCAGCTTTGATATTCCTGCGGGAATTGATGTGATTGATGGCCGTTCAGGCAATTATTAAGTAAGAGCTAGTTATGGCAGTGGACGATTTATTCAGCGAGGAAAACAGACAGGATGCGTGCAGGAATGCGCCTCTTGCAGCTCGCTTACGGCCTGAATCATTAGATGAATACTTTGGTCAGCACCACTTGCTGGCTGAGAATGCACCGTTACGTTTGATGGTTAAGCAGAAAAATCTCCATTCAATGATTTTGTGGGGACCGCCAGGGGTTGGTAAAACAACTCTGGCACGTTTGCTGGCCCAGACTGAAGATTGTGATTTTTTATCTTTAAGTGCTGTTATGTCGGGCATTAAAGAAATTCGTGAAGTCGTTGCTAAAGCCAAGCAAAATCAAGCGATGCAGCGCAGAACTGTGCTTTTTGTCGATGAGGTTCATCGTTTCAATAAAAGCCAGCAGGATGCTTTTTTACCTTACGTCGAAGACGGCACTTTTATTTTTATCGGTGCAACCACAGAAAACCCTTCTTTCGAACTGAATAATGCCTTGCTCTCAAGAGCGAGAGTCTATGTGCTTAAATCGATGTCGGACGAGGTCTTAGTCTCTGTATTGGCGCGTGCGCTGGAGCACGAGCAGGGCTTTGCCAATAGCTATTCAGTTGCGGATGGTGTTTTGCTAGCGCTGGCAAAAGCGGCGGATGGCGATGCACGAACTGCGTTAAATCTGCTAGAAATTGCCAGTCAGTTAAGTACCGACCAGCATATAACCCTAGAGATTATTGCAACGTGTTTGCAGACTAGTTTCCGCCGCTTTGATAAAGGCGGAGATGCTTTTTATGATCAAATATCCGCATTGCAGAAGTCAGTTCGCGGCTCAGACCCGCAGGGTTCTTTATATTGGTTTGCGCGTATGATTGACGGCGGCTGCGACCCACTCTATATTGCGCGCCGTGTTGTGCGTATGGCCAGCGAAGAAATTGGCAATGCGGATCCTAGGGCATTAACCATTTGTTTAAATGCTTGGGATGTTCAGCAGCGCTTAGGTTCTCCAGAGGGGGAGTTGGCCATTGCTCAGGCTATTAGCTATTTAGCGTGTGCGGCTAAAAGTAACGCAGTTTATAAGGCGTATAATGCGGCGATGGCTACCGTAAAGCAGCAGCCATCGTATGATGTACCGCTGCATTTGCGCAATGCACCGACTAAGTTAGGCGCTGAGTTGGGTTATGGTGAAGACTATCGCTACGCTCATAACGAAGAGAATGCTTTTGCGGCTGGGGAAAATTATTTCCCTGAAGAAATTAAAGAGACCCGCTTTTATTATCCGGTAGAGCGTGGGCTGGAACAAAAAATCGCACAAAAGCTGCGTTATTTAGAAGAATTGAACGAATCCTCGCAGCGCCAACGTTATCAAAACCCTGAAGGAAATAGTCGCGGTGGTAAGCATGATTAATTTACTTTGGATAGGTATTGGCGGGGCGCTTGGCGCAATGGCCCGTTTTACGGTAGCAACCGCGGTATTTAAATGGATGGGTAAGGCCTATCCTTATGGCACCTTAAGTGTGAACCTGATAGGCTCCTTCGCTATCGGTGCTGCCTATATTTGGCTGGTCGAAAATAATTTTGGTGGTGATGCTCATCGCCATTTAGTAATGGTGGGGTTTTTGGGTGCGTTTACCACCTTTTCCACCTTCTCTTTAGAGAGTTTAACCCTATTGCAGCAGGGTAGAATCACGGCATTTTTAACCTACATTGCCCTGAGTTTAATTGGCTGCATGCTGGCAACAGCGCTTGGTATGATATTAACAAAACAATTGGTTTAAAAATCACATGCTCGACATTAGAACAATTCGTGAAAACTTAGAAGACGTAGCAGCTCGCCTTAAAATTAAGGGCTTCGATCTTGATGTAGAAAAATTTCAACAGCTGGATAAAGCTCGCAGTGCTGCATTAACTGCTGCGCAGCTATTGCAAGCTGAAAAGAAAAAAGCCTCGAAGCAGATTGGCCAGTTAATTGGTCAAGGCATGACTCCTGACGAAGCGAAAGCTCAGGTGATGGGCTCGCTCAACGATAATATCGCGGCCGAAGAAAAGAAAGCAAAAGCGGCCGAGGCGGATGTTAAAGAATTTTTATTATCCATTCCCAATATTCCGCAAGCTGATGTACCTGCGGGCAAGGATGAAGACGACAATATTGAAGTCTTAACCTGGGGTGCGCCGAAAGAACTTTCATTTGAGCCTAAAGATCACGTTGATCTAGGTGAAGCTAATGGCGGCTTAGATTTTGAAGCCGGTACAAAGCTTACCGGTTCGCGCTTTGTAGTAATGAAGGGGCAGATGGCTCGCTTACATCGCGCATTGGCTCAATTCATGTTGAATACCCACATTGATGAGCATGGCTATGATGAAGTTTATACGCCTTACCTCGTTAATAAAGAGTCGTTATTTGGTACTGGCCAGTTACCTAAGTTTTCCGAAGACTTGTTTAAAATTGAAGGCGAGCAGGAGTTTTATTTAATTCCTACTGCTGAAGTTCCGGTAACGAACATTGCCCGTGACAGCATTTTAAATGGTGAGCTGCCACAGAAATTTGTTTGTCATACTCCTTGTTTCCGCAGTGAAGCCGGCAGTTATGGTCGTGATACACGCGGCATGATTCGTCAGCATCAGTTTGATAAAGTCGAGCTGGTTCAGTTTGTTCATGCCTCGAAGTCTGATGCGGCACTAGAAGAGTTAACTCTTAATGCTGAAACTATTTTGCAGAAGCTGGAGCTGCCTTATCGTAAGGTTATTCTTTGTGGTGGCGATCTAGGTTTCTCCGCGGCGAAGACGTTGGATTTGGAAGTTTGGTTGCCTGGGCAGCAAAAGTACCGTGAGATTTCATCTTGTAGTAATTTTGAATCTTATCAAGCTCGTCGTATGCAGGCGCGTTGGAGAAATCCTGAAACCGGCAAGCCTGAGTTGGTCCATACTGTTAATGGTTCTGGCTTGGCTGTGGGTCGTACTATGGTTGCGGTACTGGAAAACTATCAGCAAGAAGATGGATCCATCGTTGTTCCAGACGTCTTACGCCCATATATGGGTGGTATTGAAGTGATTGGATCTAACTAGATTAAGGTTTTAAAATGAACTGGCTACCTCTGCTACACCGTTCCAATGATGTTAAATTTATTATCTTTGGCGGTGGGCAGGTAGCTCAGCGCAAAGTACAAACGCTGATCAAGTTCACTCAGGCCATTAAAGTGGTATCCCCGCTACTGGATTCGCGCCTGCAGATTTTAGCTGATAATAATCAAATTCAGCATATCAATTCACTGGCCCAGCAAGAGCACGTTTTAGCAGGCTACCGTATTGTTGCCGCTACGGATAATGCGCAAGTAAATCAGCAGATCGCGGCATGGGCTAAATCATTGGCTTGCCCTGTGAGTATTGCTGACGATCCGGAAAATAGTGACTTTATTTTTCCTGCGATTATTGATCGTAATCCTGTCATGATCGCCATTTCATCGGCGTCTGAATCCCCAGCCTTAACCCGTTATTTACGCAATCAGCTTGATGCGGCTCTGTCGTCAAGAATTCCTCAGCTAGCTCAATTTGTATCGACTTTACGCCGTACGATACGCACGAGTATTGATGATAGTAAGCAGCGCCAGCAACTTTGGCGCAAGCTGATGTCGAGTGCCATGCCGAATCTCGTATTAGCAGGAAAAGAAGATCAAGCGCGTGAAATTTGCGCGGATGTAATCGCTGGGCAGAATCATAACGGAGAGGTTTTTCTGGTTGGTGCTGGTCCCGGAGATCCTGAGCTATTAACTTTAAAAGCGGTACGCTTAATCCAGCAAGCGGATGTTGTTTTTTATGATCGCTTAGTCTCCCCAGCCATATTAGAATACTGCAATAGCAAGGCAGAGATGCATTATGTCGGCAAAGCCAAGTCCGACCACGCGGTACCGCAAAAAGATATTAATCAGCTACTAGCAGACCATGCCAAGCTGGGAAAAACCGTATTGCGTCTCAAGGGGGGAGATCCTTTCATCTTTGGCCGCGGTGGGGAAGAAATAGAACTTCTTGCCGAGCAAGAGGTGCCTTTTCAAGTGGTACCCGGTATTACCGCGGCATCGGGTTGTTCAAGTTATGCGGGCATACCGTTAACTCATAGGGACTATGCCCAGTCAGTTCGTTTTGTTACCGGACACCTTAAAGATGGAACGGCGGACTTACCTTGGCAAGAGCTTATTCATCCGCAGCAAACCTTAGTTATCTATATGGGACTTACGGGCATTAGTCATATCAGCCAAGAGCTTATCGCTCATGGTATGGTTGCTGATACGCCCATTGCGTTAATTGAAAAAGGCACGCAGCCCGAGCAAAAGGTATATACAAGCACCTTGGCAGGGATCTCTGAGGTTATTGCCAATAATAGAATTTCTGCGCCAACTCTTACCATTATTGGTGACGTCGTATCTCTGCATAAAAAACTCAACTGGCTTAAATAAACCAGTCTATAAGCGGCAGGATTCTTAAATTGGCCTATTCTCTATATATGATAACTATATAAAGAATAGGGTCGTTATGGGATTTTTAGGCAGTTTAAGCATTAAAACCAAGATAATTTCATTGGCCGCCGCGGCTATTATCGGGTTTGGTGTAAGTCTCGCAGTTAATACCAGTATAAATTCTGACAATAGCAATCGCATGGAGAAGGTGCGCGATGTGTACTTTCCTGTTGTGCAAAAATCAGATTCGAACTTGGTTAAGCTCCGTCAAATCGAAGAGCTGTTAAATACAGCGGTAAGTACTGGGGAAACAGAGTTTATTGATAGTGCGGATAAGCTTAAAAGTGAAATTAAAGAGAATATTGAAACTATTACCTTACTTTGGCAGGAGAAGTCAGACGATAGCAGAAGAATAAATACTCAGTTTTCGAATTATTACAGAATGGCTCGTGAGGTTTCTGCCGGCATGCTAGCGGGTACACTTGATATGTCCAATATGTCGAGTAAGATCGGAACAATGAATAAGGCTTTGCAAACCGTTACCCAATCCATGGAAAAGTCTAGCGTGGATGCTTTGTCAGATTTCAATTTAACTGTAGAAGCCTCTAACCAAGCTGCGAAAGAGGCTCTCACCTTTGGTGTAATGGTCACGGGTATAACTGTGACAATCTTAGTCCTATTGGGTTGGAGTACGGCCAATAGTATTGGTACTGCTCTGGCGAGTCTATTGAAATCACTAAAAGACATTGCTAGTGGTGACGGCGATTTAACCAAGCGGCTAAGCAAAACATCGAATGATGAGCTGGGAGAGGTGGTTGACTGGTTTAATCTATTTGTCGAAAAGCTTCATAGCAGTATTGGTGATGTTGTTAATTCCATTCAGCCTCTTACAACCTTATCCTCCGACCTTGGTAATCTTACCAGTGAAACCTTAGAAATAAGCAGTCAGCAAAATCGGGCGACTGAAGAAGTTGCTCTTGTTGTGGAAGAGATGGTTGCCAGCGTGCAGAATGTTTCACGTAATGCGAATTCAGCTTCGCAGGCTGCAACGGAAGCGGATCGTGCTGCTAAAGATGGTCGTGAGATTGTAGAAAAAACAGTGGCCAGTATTAATGGTTTGGCGGAAGAGGTGGAGCGAGCAGGGGAAGTTATTCGCAAATTAGAAAGTGATACTGAAAATGTCGGTACCATTCTAGACGTGATTAAAGGCATTGCTGAGCAAACGAATCTGCTGGCACTTAATGCTGCCATTGAGGCCGCGCGGGCAGGAGAGCAAGGGCGAGGGTTCGCAGTTGTTGCTGATGAGGTGCGTACTTTGGCATCGCGCACTCAAGATTCAACTCAAGAAATTCAAAAGGTGATCGAAGAGTTGCAAACGGCTGCTCGCTCAGCGGTTGAGGTGATGGGGCAGAGCAAGGTGCGTGCGCAAACCAGTGTTGATCAGGCTGCGCAGACGGGTGAGTCTCTGGCGGCGATTACTGAGCGTGTAGAGGCAATTACGGAGATGAATATACAGATAGCTTCTGCTGCAGAGGAGCAGGAAAGAGCAGCGCACTCTATTAAAGAGAATGTAATGGGTATTAAAGAGACTTCTGAAACGGCGATGAAGAGTATTCAGAATGTCGAAGTTGCCAGTTCTTCTCTGGTTGATATTTCTTCCAACCTGCAGGGAGTAACCAGCGAGTTTAAAGTTTAAATTTGACGATCAGTAATAAAAAAGGGCCGTAAGGCCCTTTTTTTTGCTTGTGTATTAAGGGCTATTAGCCAAAAGCGCTCAAGTCTCGCTTCTGCCATAGGCTAGTCGCTTGCTTAAGGGCTTGTTCAAAAGACAATGCTTTATCTTTAAGCATTAATACCACCGCAGTTGTCCTTAATGTTGCATGCAGGCCGTATTCATCATCTTCATCGCGCCATAAATTAATCAGTGCTTGCTTGTTGGGCTGTGTATTCTTACCTTCAAAGTGCGATTGAATACCCGCAACTTTTTCAACTTCATTCCGATTGGTGAAGATGCATTGAGTGGTGCGTTCGGGATTAATTTCAAATTCACCCCCTTCGCCTTTCATAATTAACGCTTCTTTGCCGATTAGAGCACAGGCTGCTTGGTGGGTTTTACCATAATTAGGGTGAAATACACTCTGCACGCCGGAGCAATTTTCAGGAGCTATTAAGCGCAGTAATGTATTCATTGGCGAGCGCAGGCCTAGAGTATGCTTAGTCATTAGCCAGGTCTGAAATTCAGGATGTAATATATCGCAAGGTAAATACGCAATCTGCTGCTGCTGAATAAGCGCTTCGGCTTGTTGATGATTGCCAGCAATTTGAATACCAAAATCTGTACATAAGTCAGCGCTGTATTGACGATCTGGAGTATGGCTGTGGCTGCCATGGATTAAAATGCTATAACCTGCATCTTTAATCAGCTGCATGCTTAATAAATACCACAGTGGCTGGCGTCGCTTACCCGCATAGCTCGGCCAGATAATATCAGCTTTTAGGTCTTGCCATAACGGAGTACAGGCTTGGGCAAAGCCCGCTAACTCTTCTGGTGACTCTTCTTTAACGCGCATTAACATAAAAAATGCCCCCAACTGTTCTGGCAGGGCTTTACCGGCAAGTAATAGTTCCATTGCGTGCTTGGCTTCATCTTGTGACATGTCACGACTGGCATTGCGGCCACGAGCAAGAATGCGAACAAACTGAGTGAACTCATTGTGCTCAGTATTGGTGATAATCATAAACAATTCTCTGGTCTAGGTAAGCCCGCAATCTTAGCAAGGTACTTTGCTGGGCTTTGGGGAAAAAGTTGCATTAAATAAATGCTGCTGGCTTGTTCTGCGCTTAGGTGTAGTTTGATGTACTTCGCTAGAGGGCGCATGGCAGGAGATAGATCAAATTCTGCATAAAACTGCCGTATTAAGTGAATAAGCTGCCAGTGCTCAGGCTTTAGTTCGATGCCTTCATTGTGTGCTAACTGCTCGGCAATTTTAATATCCCACTGTAAATGATCAAGTAAAAAACCGTCTTTGTCGACTTTGAGTTCAATCATATTGATTACCAAGTCATTATTTGAGGGTGTTGGCGGGTTAATAGAGCCCACTGTTTAATGCTGATGAGTTCAATGCCTAAATCTTTAGCTTTGCTTGCCAAGCCACGACTTTCCATGTGGTTGGCCATGGCTTGAACGTTATTGAGCTTTTGCTGGGCAAGGGTATAGAGATAGCAGCCATCTTCAAGTAACAAAACTTGATCATCGCCTTGCTGTAAGCGCTCAACTTGAGCAATGGCGGAGGCTTGACCACTTTTAATAATATGTAATGCCATTAGAAATTCACACAGTGTTTAGCTTGGTTTATTAGTTGCTTAATTTTTTCGTCATCAATCAGTGTGCAGTGGCTGTGCAGGTCTTTAATATCAAGTCCTTGCTCAGTTATATCCGTCGCACTGATAAAAATTTCTTCACAGTCGTACATTGGCAGTGCCGCTAGGACTTTACTTGGCGACTTGCCCCCCGATCTTTTAGCTAACTGTAGGGTATTTGCATAATGAATGCCTTGACCTAGCAATAGTAAAGAAGGTGCTTGGTCAAAAGCTGCCAAGGCTAATATGAGCTCAATGGGTTCTAAGTCAAGAGTAGGAGGCGTGCTGATTATAATAAGTGTCATAAGTCGCCTATAAGGTAATGATACGATCAGATTGCTGATTTGCTTCTGCCAGCTCGCCTAAACCGACCAAGGTGAAGCTTGAGTGCAGTGTTGGGGATGCCTGATAGCGTTGAGCTTCGGCCTCATTCAATACCCCGCGTCTTAGCCCATTGGCAATGCAAACCTGAAGGGGCACCTGGTACTCCTGGTTAATTTGCTGCCAGCCTAGAAAGCTGGTTGCAAGTCCTTGTCCTGGCACCTGTGATTCCAATCCAACAAAGCAGGCGTCTTGATAGAAAAATATGCGATCTATAGAGTCACCCGCGGCAATAATCTCAGACACTAGCGTTTGCGCCGTGAGATTGCTCTCTAATTGCGCGGGTGAGTGGGTCAATATTAAGGTATAACGAAGTTTTCCATCAGCCACAGCTGTATATCCTAGATTGTCGTAGATTAGGCGTCTAATTAACACGCTGTCATGATAGGGGGGTTGGGGCAATATTTAAAGGGAATTACAGTCTTGTTTAGCTAGCAATGCTAGCTCTTTGATTTTATTGAGATTATTTTATTAAAAAACTTGACGTAAGATTATTCCAATGTATTATACATCTCAGTTGCGGAGGGATGGCAGAGCGGTCGAATGCACCAGTCTTGAAAACTGGCATACGTTAATAGCGTATCTAGGGTTCAAATCCCTATCCCTCCGCCATTTTACACACAGGCTCAATGCCTACTCTCAGTGTAAAATGCTCGTAAAAATCAACAGCAGCCAGCTAGTAAGGCCTGCAACAGCAAACCACTCAAAAACTATAATTTTCCGATACGATCTTGTTAAAGACATCGAATCAAGCTTATTTCTTACTTGCTCAAACGCAGTAATCTTCATTAATCAATACCCCAAAATCAGCAATGACTTTAGAGTGCCAGCTTTTCTATTGGCTGCCTGCAGTAAATTTGTGACAAAATTGTTGCCAACTGTAAAGGCTGGGTTCAATCAGTAAGCATCTAATCCTTAAAATGCGCAATGAAGTCATGAGCTGACTCGGCTAGGGCGTCTAAGTTATATCCTCCTTCGAGCACGGCTAATATTTTATTCTCTTTGCAGTCCTTATTGATATCCGATAAAAATCCGCCTAACCAAGCGTAGTCTTCAGCTTGCCATTGCAGCTCCGCCATGTGGTCTTTTTTATGAGCGTCAAAGCCTGCAGAGATAATGGTTAATTGTGGCTTGAATTTTTGCAGCTGCTGTAGCCATTGAGCTTCTACTGCGCGGCGCATATCTATGCCGAAACTGCCTTCATTTAGCGGTGTATTGATGACATTGCTATAGATGTTGCGCCAATGACTGAAGGGAAAGCTGGGGTGCTGGAAACTGGAGCAGATTAGGAATGCAGGGTCATCTGCCAGAATATCGATTGTGCCATTGCCCTGGTGCACATCAAAATCAATAATGGCAATGCGCTCTAAGCCATATTGCTGCTGGGCTTTTTTAGCCGCGATGGCGACATTATTTAAAAAGCAGAAACCCATCGCCTTTTTGCTTTCTGCGTGATGGCCGGGTGGGCGAACGGCGCAGAAGGCGCGCTGGACTTTGTTCTGCATAAGGTCATCAAGGGCTTCAATAACGCAGCCAGCAGCTTGATAGGCAGCGTTTAGTGAGCCTGCGGCCATGGGCGTATCTTCATCGGCCAATATCATGCCGTTAGCGGGGCTCATTGCTAATAGTTGGTCTATATAGCCTGCATTGTGGGCACGCAGTAAGTCGACCTGAGCAACATGATTACAGCCTCCTAGATACGCATCCTTCATTAACCCTGACTGTTCTAAATAGTGGTTGATGGCAATGATGCGCATAGGGTGCTCTGGGTGAATATCACCCACATCGTGTTCAATGTGTGTTGTGTAGCTATAATAGCCAAGCTTCATTTTATTATTCTGCTGAATCTGTATGATACTAATCTCTAGTACCTAGTGTAACGATTTGATCTCAAGGATAAAAGGCTATAAGTCATGGGAACTCGCGCGCTCGAGCAAATTTTCACGCCAAACTCTATTGCCGTC
>Ga0209396_1005559_pt1 | contig 11853 bp, 10 predicted proteins | sample GOMGulsemesocosm_6_FD_184638 | JGI IMG/M metagenome (GOLD analysis project Ga0209396, IMG submission 184638) | Methane-oxidizing microbial communities from mesocosms in the Gulf of Mexico - GOM8C Gulf of Mexico (SPAdes) (version 2) | ecosystem: Environmental > Aquatic > Marine > Cold seeps...
TTTGCAGCTGCGATACTTTCACTGTTGAAGTTAACGCCACTTGTGAGCCCTAGTCCATAGTGGGCGCCTGCTATAATACCGTCAGCGTCAGATTCTAAAGCAGTAAGGGAGTTTTTACCTGCGTATATATCAGCCATAGGTAACAAGCCAAATACAGAAGATAAATCAGATCCTTCAGGGAGTTTAATACTGGCTTCTAAACGACCAGAAGTAATACCATTAACAGACTTTAATGATGAAGCAGTGCCATCCTGTGCCGTAATAACCAAATGGCCATCCGCAACCTTGGCATTAACACCTGTCCATGTATTTTCATCTAGTTTAGTTTGGTCAAACTCATCACTCCACACTAAACCCCAACCGTACTCTTCAATAGATTCAAAATCATTTTCTATATCAAAGGTCAATAATGCTGTATCAGTTTCACCAGTTGACGATTGAGTCGCGATATAAGTAACGCTATCGGTACCAAAAAAATCAGGATTAGGTGTATAAATGAAGGTACCATCTTCATTAAATTCCAAACTACCATTTTGTGTAATACTTCCTTGATTAAGTGCGAAAGTCAGGCCTTCCCCTAGGTCATTGGTACTAACATCACCCTCAACAGGATCACCATCTTCAACACCCTCAACAATATCCCCAACTGCAAATAGGTTACGGACTTCATTTTGATCGGCATCCCCACCGCCGCCGCAAGCCGTTAGAGATGTTGCGACTGCCAATGACAGTGCGAGAAGTCGTTTATTTTCAATCATCGTAAACCCCATGTCTCATTATTTATATTTATTATTTTGTAGTAAGGAACCTAATCTTTATTTTTTGGAACCTGTATTAATACCTGCTTATGGCTCTCTAATTTTTCTAAATACACATTTTTAATTGACGGATAGGTTCACCAGAAATTGTGTACGGTATCATTTATAGATTAATGCCCAATTCAAGTCGTCCGGGTGCACAACTCGAACACAGAAAAGAGAAAACCAAGTAGTTTGAGTAAGTTTAACTAGATAGGACAGTAGACAATTAAAGGCATGCAGAGGATATTACTAATTTATTACTTTAAAATAAATAACAAACTATTTCTTAATTTATTTAGTAATTCATGAAGCAATACAAAGTAAAAGAGGTCTTTTCAGTTCATTATCTCCCATATAAATTAACTTTAATTTCCGATAAAGCACAGCCAAAAGTTTGATCATTTTTAGACATAAAAACTTGAAATAAAGGTAATCCTGTCAGATTAAAAAGTTTATAAACTTGAAGAAATTTGGCGGAGTAGGATATAACTAGCAATTGAAAATAAACTAGAACAACTCATTTAATTTAACCATAGATAGTAAACCTAGATCTTCTTCTTGGCATATCAAGCGAACGTATTCACTCATTTTTCAAACTGGCGATAATAATTGAAGTTTTTTTCCTTTACGATCAAATAATTTAATCCCTCTTTTCTCTTCAATATTCGTAAGCTGACCATTTATGGTTTGTGGTGTTAAATTGAGCCTAGCACTGGCTTTGGCGATGCAACCTTAGGTCGTGGCAGCATAAAAAATAAAAAAGATGATTGTAATTTAATCGACTTATATAATTAAAAAAACGCCACTTTTTTGATGAAATAAAATACGATTTGAATTTACCAATAACAAAAAATGAGCTATAAGTAATGAATATTTATAAATAATTTTTTGAAATTAGTAATATTTCATAACAGTTTTATGCATATTTCCCTATCATTTTTCGCGATATTTATGATATCGACTTTTACTAATAGGACAATATTTTTGCTGATAACACCAAAAAGGTAAGGCAGTAATGTAGGTAAGTATCCAACCCAGTGGGGTTGATATTAACGGTGGTTTATAAACGAAAATTAAAAGCTATTGCTCGCATTTTCAAGCGTTGAAGCGTATATCACCAAATTTCAATAAAAATCACTAATGTTCCCAATGCAAAGGGTAGAAACACTCATTGTCGACTAACGTTAGTAATTGTTAACCAAGGAGATATTGTTATCGAATACACGCAAATGGATCTTGAATGTGTAATAGATCGTGTATTGCAAAAAGCAAGTCGCATGGTTGAACGATCAATTTCCCTTCATGAACGGCGCAGGGTTTATCAATGAAACATACCATTAGTTTATTTCTGACTTTAGTCGCATTTTGGCTACTTAATTCAGGCCATTATAGCCTGTTAATCTTATCTCTTGGTTTCGCGTCTATCGCGCTAGTTTTAGTCATTACTTATAAAATGGATGTCGTTGATCAAGAGTCACAACCCATCTATTTATCGTACAAAATTTTTGGTTACTATATGTGGTTAATCAAAGAGATTATTAAAGCCAATATCACTGTAGTAAAACATATTTGGCTAGGTGCAAATAGTATATCGCCAACACTGAAAACAATAAAAATCAGCCAGAAAACTGACATGGGAAAGGTTATCTATGCTAATTCAATTACCTTAACGCCCGGTACTGTAGCAATCGACTTGGTTGATAACGAAATTACCGTACACGCCTTAATTTATAAGGATATTGAGTCATTGGAAATCGGTGAAATGGATCGCCGAGTAACTTTATTGGAACGCTAATGTTAATTGCAGCCACACTTGCTATTTTTGTCGCCATGATTTTAGCAATTATTAGAGGAATTGCTGGGCCTACACTGTATGACCGTATTTTAGCGGTTAATATGTTTGGCACTAAAACGGTGCTACTTATCTCTCTATTGGGATTTGTAATGGGCAGGCCTGAATTTTTAGATATTGCCATAGTGTATGCACTGATCAACTTTATCAGTGTCATTGGGGTATTACGCTACTCGGATACAAATCAATTTAAACATACACCTAACGATAACGAATCTATAAAGAAGGATGTTTAAATGGAGATTGTAATAACGATTAGTAGTGGCTTCTTTATACTCCTTGGTAGTTTTCTGTGTATTTCAGGCGGTATTGGCCTTTTACGTTTTCCTGATTTTTATACGCGTATGCATGCCGTAGGTGTGACAGATACCTTAGGTGCTGGCATGATTTTGGTCGGACTTATGATACTTAGCACCGACTTTTTAGTCTTTGCCAAATTAGTTATGGTACTGCTTTTGACCTTGTTAGTTGGCCCAACAACCAGTCATGTCTTAGCTAAAGCCGCTTTTCATAATGGTGTTATACCTAAAGATTCAAGTAGTCTCAGCCAAGCTAAAAAAAAGGAGAATAACTCATCGATTATTTGATTGATATCGTATTATTAACCTTCTTGATTATTATCGCCATTGCGATAATTCGCACAAAAGATTCATTTGTCGTTGTTATGCTCGCTGGAATTTATGGACTTTTATCCGCAAGCTTTTTTGTTGCTATGGATGCAGTTGATGTTGCTTTTACTGAAGCTGCTGTAGGAGCGGGTATATCAACCTTACTCATGTTGGTTGTTATCTCGATGACTGGCCGCAAAGAAAAGCCAACTCGACACAAACCATTACCGGCATTTTTTGTTGTGATTATAACAGGTGGGTTACTCATCTACGGCACGTTAGATATGCCACACTTTGGCTCTGAAGACGCCCCGATCCATAACCACACATCACCTCGTTATATTAACGATTCGATGCAGGAAATCGGAATACCGAATATTGTCACATCAGTGCTTGCAAGTTATAGAGCATTTGACACCTTTGGCGAGGTGGTTGTGATCTTTACTGCAGGTATAGGCGTGCTAACACTGCTATCTGTTGGTCGCGCTAAAGAGAATGATGAAGAAATTGAATCAATCAATGACTCCATGCATCAACAACACCTTGTTGTTCGCATTGTTGCTAAAATGCTCATTCCTTTTATTTTCTTGTTTGCCCTTTATGTTCAATTCCATGGTGATTTTGGTCCTGGAGGTGGTTTTCAAGCAGGCGTTATCTTTGCTTCCGCTATTATTTTATATGCCATGCTTTTTGGCTTAGTTACTGCTCGTAAAGTCATTAATCAAACCTTTATTCAATTCATTGCTGCACTGGGTGTATTGCTCTATGGCAGTGTGGGTATTGCATCTTTGATGAATGGAGGAAACTTCCTTGATTACAATGTATTATCTAGCAATCCCATTACAGGCCAACACTTAGGTATCTTAATAATTGAATGGGGAGTGGGCTGTACGGTTGCCTCCGTTATGGTCGTTATCTTTTTCAACTTCGCAGGTCGCAGAGAGCGCAAACAACATAAAAATAAATCTCAAAATAAGGAGTCATCCACATGATAATAGGTCTTTTTAATCATTGGATTGTGATAATTTTGATGATGATTGGGCTCTACATTGTGATTGCTCACGGTAACTTAATAAAAAAAATAATAGGCTTAACTATTTTTCAAACTTCGGTATTTATTTTTTATATTAGTATCGCAAAAGTTGATGGCGGAACCGCTCCAATTTTAGCTGATGGCATAACGCAATACTCAAACCCTTTACCTCATGTTCTTATTCTGACAGCCATTGTTGTTGGCATTGCGACCACAGCCTTAGGTTTGTCATTAGTTGTTCGCATTAAAGAAAGCTATAACTCAATTGAAGAAGAAGAAATTCAACAGCAAGACAATGAAGAGCAGCAGTCTAAGAATAAAGCGGAGGAAAACGCGTGATTACACACCTTCCTATTTTACAAGTTATCATGCCGTTAATGGCAGCACCTATTTGTTTATTGTTAAATCGCGCTAAATTGGTATGGCTGTTTTCTATCCTTGCGAGTGGCTTGGCATTTGTAATAAGTATTTTGTTATTACAACAAGTGTTGATATCTGGTGTGATTAGCTACGAATTAGGTGGCTGGCAAGCGCCATGGGGAATAGAGTATCGCATTGATAAGCTTAATGCTTTTTTACTGTTAATTATTTCAGGCATCAGTACGGTGGTTTTAGTTGCAGCCCAAACTAGCATTGAAAAAGAAATACCAAAAGATAAGCACACTTATTTTTACGTTTTATATCTACTCTCTCTCACTGGAATGTTGGGTATTATTGCCACTGGCGATGCCTTTAATGTTTTTGTGTTTTTAGAAATATCATCGTTATCTGCTTATGCCTTAATCGCTATGGGTCAAAAGAGACAAGCCCTTTGGGCTTCGTATCAATATTTGATAATGGGAACCATAGGTGCCACCTTTATTTTGATTGCTATTGGTTTGATGTATCAAATGACAGGTACGCTAAATATGCAGGATTTGTCGCAACGTTTACCTGAAGTCGCACAAACGCGTACCGTATTTGTTTCCTTTGCTTTTTTGATTGTGGGTGTATGTTTAAAATTAGCAATGTTTCCACTGCATTTATGGTTACCGAATGCTTATGCCTATGCGCCTTCTATCGTCACTGCTTTTTTTGCTGCCACCGCAACCAAAGTAGCTGTCTATTTATTGATTAGATTTACTTTTTCAGTATTTGGCCTGTCATTTTCTTTCACGACTATTCCATTACAAACATTATTTATGGCACTTGGGCTGATTGGTATTTTTATCGCTTCAACAACGGCTATTTATCAAAATAATGTTAAGCATATTTTTGCCTATTCAAGCATCGCTCAAATTGGTTATATGATTGTAGGCTTTAGTTTAAGTACAGCAGCAGGATTAACCGCAACGTTATTGCACATGTTCAATCACGCGTTAATGAAAGGTGCAATATTTTTAGCCTTAGCCGCGGTTATTTATAGAGTAGGCAATGTTGAACTCAATAATTTACGCGGTTTAGGGCGTCAGATGCCATTGACGATGGCGGCAATTGTTATAGGCGGATTAAGCTTAATTGGTGTACCTTTAACTGTTGGTTTTGTAAGTAAATGGTATTTACTCACGGCATTAATTGAACAAGGATGGTGGCCTATTGCGGTACTCATTCTTCTAGGATCAATGCTAGCGGTTGTTTATGTTTGGAGAGTAATTGAAGTAGCTTACTTCAAAGCGCCCTTAGACCAAAATATAAAGGTTAAAGAAGCACCGATGAGTTTTCTTATCCCTATATGGACACTTGTCATCGCCAATATTTACTTTGGCATAGATACTCGACTTAGTGTGCAGGTAGCTCAAGGTGCCGCTCAGAGCTTGTTTGGAGTATCACCATGAATATTTCATTAGAGCTGATGCTGCAACTGTGTATTATTATTCCGTTCTTAGCAACATTAGCTATTGTTGCATCAAGACGTTATCCAAATCTTCGAGAAAGTGTCACGCTTTCAACCTGCGTAGTCTTAATTTTTTTAGTCGTAACTTTATATCAAGGTTTATCTTCAGGAAAATCCATCAGCGTTTATTGGTGGGAGCTTTTACCCGGTTTAACGATTAGTTTTGATATTGAACCACTCGGTATGTTGTTCGCGTTAGTTGCAAGTTTCCTCTGGTTGGTGACCACTTGTTATGCCATTGGCTATATGCGCAGCCACCAAGAAAAGAATCAAACGCGTTTTTATGTGTGTTTCGCCGTTGCTATTGGGGCGGTGATGGGACTTGCTTTTTCGGCAAACCTTTTTACTTTGTTTATATTTTATGAAGTACTTACACTATCAACTTACCCTTTAGTGACACACGCAGGTACTGAAAAAGCAAAAAAAGGAGGGCGAATCTACCTTGGAATTTTACTGACTACATCAATCGTTTTCTTCCTTCTCGCGATTGTCAGTACCTGGCTTGTAGCAGGCACTTTAGATTTTAAGCTCGGTGGTATATTTGCTGATGATGTTGATAAAATAATTGCTAGCATCTTATTGGTATTGTTCATTTTTGGCATTGGTAAAGCCGCTATCATGCCTTTTCATCGCTGGTTACCTGCCGCGATGGTTGCACCGACTCCAGTGAGTTCACTTTTGCATGCGGTAGCCGTAGTAAAGGCTGGTGTATTTACGGTATTAAAAGTCTGCATCTTTATTTTTGGCTTAGATTTATTGGCGGAATTACCCTCCACGCAATTTTTACTGTATCTAGCCGGGGCTTCTGTTTTACTTGCCTCTCTTATTGCTATGCGACAAGACAATTTGAAAGCAAGATTGGCCTACTCAACCGTGAGTCAACTGGGTTATATAACAATAGGTGCTTTACTAGCAACATCTTCAGGCGTAATTGGTAGTTCTATGCATATCGCTATGCATGCTTTTGGCAAAATAACCTTATTCTTTTGTGCTGGGGCCATTTTAGTCACTTTACATAAATCAAAAATCAGCGAAATGCGTGGTATTGGTCTGCAAATGCCGATAACAATGATCGCATTCTTTATTGCGAGTCTTAGCATTATTGGCGTACCTCCTACTGGAGGCACATGGAGCAAATGGTATTTAATGATGGGCACAATAGAAACTGAACAGTTTGTATTGATGGTAATTTTAATGTTGAGCTCTTTACTCAATATTGCTTATTTATTACCGATTCCTTTTCATGCCTTTTTTCCCAAGCTCATTTCTTTTAAAGCGTCTGACAAATTGAATAACACCTCAGAAGCCGATGAAGATAAATTATCTGGTTTTGAAATAAAAGAGGCACCTTTGCCTTCATTAATTGCCATTGTTGTCACTACTTTGGGCTGCTTAACGTTATTTATTTACCCCCAGCCATTATTTGATTTGGCTTCAGCTATTTTAACTGGTAGAGAATAATTCATGAAAAATGATAAAAAATATCTGTTTGATAACCCTAATAACGTCAAACGACTATTACATATTCTTTACGCCTGCTGCGCAATATTAGTCGTTTTAGATTTCGTTATTCATCGCCATACCCTGCATGACTGGGAGAAGCTGTGGGCTTTTTACCCCCTCTATGGTTTTATCGGCTGTGTAGTACTCGTGGTTATTGCAGCATGGATGAGAACTTTTTTGATGCGTCCCGAGGATTATTATGACAATCCTACCGAAACAGACCTACATAATGACTCTTTAGATAACAATATGTTAAACAAAAAAGGAGAGCATCATGTGGATGATTGAACTACCACCCTTTGTACCTTTTTTTCTTGGCGCATTAATTCTATTATTCACCCGCGGCATGCTGCGAAGTGCAATCATGATCGCTATCCCTATTCTCAGTGCCATGCATTTAATGATGGTCCCTGAAGGGATTCATTTACAATTTACCTTTCTTGAATACCAATTGACGCCCTACCGCGTTGATAAGCTAAGCATAATGTTTGGCTATGTTTTTCATATTGCGGCGTTAATTGGCATTATTTATTCATTACACCTTCGCGATACTATGCAACAAGTGTCCGCAATGCTTTATGCAGGCAGTGCTTTAGGTGCTGTTTTTGCCGGTGACTTGCTAACATTGTTTGTCTTCTGGGAATTACTCGCATTTACGTCGGTATTTCTTATTTGGGCGCGTAGAACACAACGGTCTTATGATGCAGGTATGCGCTACCTTATTATTCAAGTATTATCAGGTGTCATTCTTCTTGTCGGTACGCTTTTTTATGCGCATGAGAACAATACACTAGCCTTTGGCTATATCGGTTTAGATAGTGTCGCTGGCTGGCTCATTCTTATTGCTTTTGGTATTAAATGTGCTTTTCCTATTGCTCATAACTGGTTAACAGATGCGTACCCAGAGGCAACAGTAACTGGCACCGTTTTTCTTAGTGCTTTTACCACCAAAGTGGCCGTTTATGCGTTAGCACGTGCCTACCCTGGCGCTGAAATATTAATCTATATTGGCGCGGCCATGACATGTTTCCCTATATTTTTTGCAGTTATTGAAAACGATTTACGTCGCGTATTGGCCTATAGCCTAATCAACCAAGTAGGGTTTATGGTTGTAGGTATAGGTATTGGAACCGCACTTGCTATTAATGGGGCAGTATCCCATGCCTTTAATGATGTGATATTTAAAGGTTTGTTATTTATGTCTATGGGCGCTGTATTACAGATGACGGGCCGAATAAACGGCTCTGATCTTGGTGGATTATATAAAACCATGCCTAAAACCACGATACTTTGTATTGTTGGTGCTGCTTCTATTTCCGCCTTCCCGCTTTTTAGTGGCTTTGTCAGTAAATCAATGGTGATGTCTGCTGCGCTTGAAGAAGGCTATGATTGGGTTTGGTTGATGTTATTGTTTGCTTCTGCGGGTGTATTCCATCATGCAGGAATAAAGATCCCATATTTTGCGTTTTTTGCTCATGATTCAGGTTTAAAGGCAAATGATCCTCCTAATAATATGCTTTTAGCCATGACAATATCTGCTGTACTGTGTATTGCCATTGGTATTTATCCACAAGCCCTATATTCATTGTTGCCTTATGACACTGGTTACAACCCTTATGATGCAACTCATGTTTTAGCACAAACACAGTTACTGTTCTTCTCAGCGTTGGCCTTTGTCTGGCTTAATCTTAAAGGGTTATACCCACCTGAATTACGTTCAACAAACTTAGATTTTGATTGGGTTTACCGCCGTGCAGTGCCAAATGCATTGCAAAAAGTGTTTAGCGTTATTTGGCAAGTAGATCGTTCATTAAGAGATGCATTAAAGTTAAAGCTTAATCTATATTTAAGTTATTTTTCTGGCAAGAATGACCGATTGAGCATATTACTGTCACGAAACTATCCTTCAGGCAGTATGGTTATGTGGGTCGCTGTTGTACTAGCTACTTATTTATTGCTTAGTTTTATTTAATAAATTATTAAGTGCTTTATCCGCATTTGACATAAAAAACCTCCATTTAAGTTAAACTTAAGTGGAGGTTAAATAACAATCAAACTTTATTGTCTTCCGACAGCTTTAAAAAGCATAAGACACTGACTATTCAACAGTAACTGATTTCGCTAAGTTGCGAGGTTGGTCAACATCAGTACCTTTGATCACAGCAACATAATAAGATAATAGCTGTAAAGGAATGGTATAGACGATTGGCGCTAGAATATCTTCAACCTGATTCACGTTTACTACACGCATAGTTTCATCTGACTTAAATTCAGAAGCTTTATCAGCAAATACATAAATGATGCCGCCACGTGCACGTACTTCTTCTACGTTAGATTTAAGCTTTTCTAATAATTCATTATTTGGTGCAACAACTATGATCGGCATATCAGCATCAATCAGTGCTAATGGACCATGTTTTAACTCACCAGCAGCATAGGCTTCAGCATGAATATAAGAAATTTCTTTAAGCTTTAAAGCACCTTCCATTGCGATTGGATATTGATCACCACGACCTAAGAATAATGCATTTTGTTTATCAGCAAATTCTTCTGCTAAATCTTCAATACCAGACGCTAAGCTTAATGCCTCTTCTAATTTATTTGGTAGCGTTTTAAGTGACTTAATAATATGTGATTGGTCTAAGCCTTTTTCTTGTGCGATACCTGCCACTAGCATTAATAAACCAACAAGTTGAGTGGTAAATGCTTTAGTTGAAGCAACACCAATTTCAGTACCGGCTTTAGTCATAAATGCTAAATCAGATTCACGTACTAAAGATGATCCTGCAACATTACAAATCGTCATAGACGCCATGTAACCTTGCTCTTTCGCAAGACGTAAAGCAGCTAAGGTATCAGCTGTTTCACCAGATTGTGAAATCGTCACTAATAAGCTATTTTCATGAACAAAAGATTTACGGTATCTAAATTCTGATGCAATTTCTATATTACAGCTCACACCGGCATGTTGCTCTAACCAGTAGCGCGCAACCATACCTGAGTGATATGAGGTACCACATGCAATGATTTGCACATGTTTTACATCTTTTAATAATTCAATGGCATTTTTACCATTAAAAGTACCAAAAGCATCATCAGCAACACGATCATCTGTTAAACGACCTTCAAGGGTATTACGTACAGCAACTGGCTGTTCGTAAGTTTCTTTAAGCATATAATGGCGGAATTCACCTTTACCAGATGCATCTTGCGTTATATTAGACTCATGCACTTCACGTTCAACTAACTCACCGTTTAAGTCGTAAATCTCAACTGATTCACGGGTTACTCGTGCTACATCACCTTCTTCAAGGAACATAAAGCTACGTGTAACAGGTAATAATGCTAATTGATCAGATGCGATAAAGTTTTCGCCTAAACCTAAACCAATTACAAGTGGACTACCTGAGCGAGATACGATCATTTCATTATCGTTATCTTTATCAAATACAACTGTACCGTAAGCACCTTCAAATAATTTAACAGCGCTTTGTACTGCAGATAACAAGCTATCTGAAGTTTTACGTAAGTCATGAATGGTATGTACCATAACTTCAGTATCTGTATCTGATAAAAATTCGTAACCTTTTGCTTTTAGGTCGTTACGTAATTTGTCATGGTTTTCAATAATACCGTTATGCACTAACGCTATTTGATTATTTGATAAATGCGGATGCGCGTTTGCTTCAGTAACACCACCGTGAGTTGCCCAGCGAGTATGTGCGATACCAGTAGTACCTTTACAGCCAGACTCATTTAATGCTTTTTCTAAATTCACAACTTTACCAACTGCTTTCACACTTGATAGATCAGAGCCATTTAATAAGGCAACGCCAGCTGAGTCGTAACCACGGTATTCAAGGCGTTTTAAACCTTCAACTAAAATTTTATTTACTGGGCGTTCTGCAACAGCCCCAACTATTCCACACATATCTTTCTCCTGCACGGGTGTATGGTTAAATATCAATATCCTTATGGATATATATGTATTTTATTACTCTACTTCGGCACAAATAAGTTGTACGCCACAGCCTTTAATCGCTTGGCAGATATCTTCAGCCAAATTGTTGTCGGTTATTAAGGTTGTCACTGTGTGCCAAGGTAATTCTAAATTTGGTATTTTTCGGCCTATCTTGTCAGATTCGACCATTACGATTACTTCTCTAGCAGATTCAGCCATCACT
>Ga0209396_1005574_pt1 | contig 11843 bp, 8 predicted proteins | sample GOMGulsemesocosm_6_FD_184638 | JGI IMG/M metagenome (GOLD analysis project Ga0209396, IMG submission 184638) | Methane-oxidizing microbial communities from mesocosms in the Gulf of Mexico - GOM8C Gulf of Mexico (SPAdes) (version 2) | ecosystem: Environmental > Aquatic > Marine > Cold seeps...
AGTTGAAACAGATCAAATAACCATGACTAATCTTCCATGGATATTTTCTCAATCTGCGCTAAAAGATGAATTGAATATTAATCAGTTATTCTTGATCAATGATTATACTGCGATCGCTCATGCGGTCCCTTTACTCAATGAAACTCAAAAAGTACAGATAGGTGAAGGAAAAGCCATTTCAGGTAAGCCCATTTCTATTTGTGGTCCAGGTACAGGCTTGGGCGTAGCAAATTTAGTGCCGACCATTGATGGTTGGTGCTGTTTAGGTGGTGAAGGAGGGCATGTAGATTTTGCTCCTATAGATGCAGATGAAGTTAAAATATTAAATTATTTACTTGAAAGTAAGCAACATAGAATTTCATATGAACAATTACTTTGTGGTAAAGGCTTAGAGCAAATTTATCAAGCTTTTCTATCGATTGGTAATCACCCTGAAAATATCTTATCGGCTGAACAAATTTCGGCAAAAGCCATAGAGGGTTCATGTCCACTATGTGAAAAAGCGTTAACTCAATTTTGCAATACTTTAGGCAGCTTTGCCGGTAATTTAGCCTTAACCTTGGCTTGTTTTGGTGGGGTATATATTGCTGGAGGCATTGTCCCTCGCTTTGTAAGTTTCATACAAAATAGCGATTTTAGACAACGCTTTGATGCAAAAGGCAGATTATCTAGTTTTATTAACAATATTCCGACGTATGTGATCACCGAAGCTCAACCCGGTTTGATAGGGGCATCAGCCTATATTCGTCAACAATTATCTTCAATGAAAGGACAAATATAAATAATGACCGCAACTAAAAAATGGCAGTTATCGCCAGCCGAAATTTTCGATATGGGGCCAATAGTTCCTGTTCTTGTAATAAAAAATGTTGAAGATGCATTACCTATTGCGAGTGCATTGCTTGCTGCTGGCATAAAAGTATTAGAAGTAACCTTACGAACTCCTGCTGCACTTGATGTGATTAAACTTATCGCCAAAGAGTTACCAGAAGCTTGTGTTGGTGCTGGCACAGTAACTAACCGCGAAATGTTACAACGTTGCGAAGATGCTGGCGCTAAGTTCGCTATCAGTCCAGGGTTAACTAAAGACTTATTACAAGCGGGTAATGAAGGAAATATAGCCCTTATTCCTGGTATATCATCTATTTCAGAAATGATGGATGGCATTGATTATGGTTACGATCATTTGAAATTTTTCCCAGCAGAAGCGTCTGGTGGTATAAAAGCAATACAGTCTATTGGTGGTCCATTCCCTGATATTCGCTTTTGCCCAACAGGAGGCATCAATTTAAGCAATGTTAGCAATTACCTTGCCTTACCTAATGTTTCTTGTTGTGGTGGTTCTTGGTTAGTTACAGATGAAATTGTGAAAAACAAAGACTGGTCAAAAATCACAGAATTAGCAAAACAAGCTTTAGCACATGTAAAATAGTGAAATAAAAAAGAACGACGAAGGCTGAAATTATCATTGATAATTTCAGCCTTTTTTTTTAGACGATGAGTTTTAAAACTGAAATTTTTCTAATAATTTGCCTGTTCTTCAGCGGGGGGAGGTTTTGAAAAGTAATACCCTTGAGTAAAATCACAATCTAACGCTGTTAATATTTTAACTTCCTCCTGCTCTACGCCTTCAACTACAACCAATATACCCAATACTTTAGCCATTGATATTGTTGCTGACACTAATACTTACTGATCATTAACAACGGCTATTTCTTTGATAAAACTACTGCGTATCTTGATAATGTCGATGGAAAGCCGGTGTAAATAGTTTCTTAAAATAGCAACCAAGATAGCAAGGATATCTCCTTCTTTTTCTTTAGATGCACCCAACGTAGCTTGCAGCCACCATATCAATTAATAAATGGTCATTAGGATATAATTTTGAATATTGAACCTTTGGGGACAAACGTTGTAACCTATTACATTCTCACAAGGGGAGATGGTTATTAAAAAAGTAAACGAGGGAAAAGAGAAATTATTGATTAAGAATAATCGCTTTACGAAATACATATTATGATGAAACAGATATGTAAATAACAAATGTTAGCATTTGTTTTTTGTTTCAGAGGTCCTGAAACAATGCTCATTCTGTGCGTATTCTAGAGTATTAAAATTGCATTGTTATTAGCGCGTGGAAAAAGCGCTTTCTGACTAACATTATGTTAACAAATAAAAGCCAAACTCACATGATTTTAACAATAAAGCAGTTAAAATCAATAAGTTTAATCATAAGTTTGTTGAATGGGTATTAGTTTGTTACAGTAATTTTTTAGCGTAACAACTTTGTGCGTTGTATTTTGGAGAGCAGCTTGAAAATTTTCAGTCGACTTATATTTTTATTTTTCCTCGTTACAAACTCTCACGCTTCAGATGTAAAAATTAACGGTTTTCTTTCTGCTCATGCTGGTACTAACTTAGAAAGTAATGCTGATACTTACGGTTATGATGACAGTATTCGCTACCGACCCGATACGCTTGCAGGGATACAAATAACCGCTAGAACCAGCAGTAAAATGTCTGCAACCATTCAATTAGTGGGTAAAGCCAATGATGAATTTGAGATTAATGCAGAGTGGGCCTTTATTGAATATAAAATAGATAACAACTGGTCGGTACAAGGCGGTCGTATTCGAATTCCTTGGTTTGCACAATCTGACTACCTTGACGTAAAACAAACGTATCATTGGACACGTGCTCCGCAAGGTGTTTATTCAGCCCCTTTTAATTCTTTCGAAGGTATTAAAATACGCTATCAATATGATATGTCAAACTGGAATTCAAACTTAGCATTTACCGCTGGTAACTACAAAAACTCCAACTACGTTTTATCAGGTTCCACTCTGCCACCTACTTTATTTGATGGCAAAAGTTGGTACTCTATAGCGTGGAATTTAACGAATGAAACAACCCGTTTATTTGCCTCTGTCCATTCGGTTGAATTTACTTTAGAACCTGAGAATGTGGTTGCGGGTTTACAAGAAATCTCTGATGCTGGATTCGCTGACGTAGCAGATGATATTGCTGTAGTGGACAAACAAAGTTACATCATCGCCTTAGGGTACTTTTTTGATAACAGTAAGTATCTCCTGCATGGAGAGTGGTCATTATTTGATTTAGATGGATACTTTTCTGATCAATATTCACAATATATTTCTGCAGGTCAATACTTTGGTGATTGGCTAATTCATCTTACGTACGAAAAAGATAAAAATAAACCGCATTACTCACTTGCTGATCCCATTCCTAACGATGACCCAATAAAAAATAGCGCCCTCGATTTATTAGTGGCACAAAAAAAAGAAAATGAGGTTTATAGTGTCGGCCTTAAGTATGACTTAGATATTAACACCGCCTTTAAAATACAATATTCTTACGATAAAACTAACGGCCAAACCGGCAAAGTATTAACCATAGGTATTGACTATGTATTTTAGGAAACTCCACATACAAAGATACCAGAAGCAATGCTTTTATTGTACCGGAGGTGTTTCATGAAAATAACAGCTAAAATATTTTTATCTTCATTTAGCATTCTTGTACTTCTAGTCATTGTAGCGGTAGTTGGCATTGACACTGTTAATAGTTTAGGTAAAGACATTTCACGTTACCACCAGTTAGCATCACAAACCAATGCCTCTGGTCGTATTCAAGCCAATATGTTATCCGCTCATCTTTTTGCCAAAAATTACATAATTAATGCCAGTGATAATAATATAAAAGGTGTAGATGAAAAAATTTCGGCGACATTAAAGCACATCAATAACCTTAAAAATATTGTGACTTCTGAACGGAAATTAGCCAGTGTAGAAAGGCTGCAATCAGATTTAGAAACATATCGCAGGGCTTTTATCGAAGTTACGAATTTACAGGAACAAATCGCGGCGTTAATAGAAGAGGGGTTAGATACTTTAGGGCCAAACATTGAAGTTGAACTTACCAACATAAATGAAAGCATAGGTAAAACGGAACTATCATCTTCAACGCTAATATCCACTAAAGCATTACGCGCTTTTTTACTCGCACGCCTTTATATTCATAAATTTTTAGTCACTCAGAATACGACACTAAACCAACGCGTACAGTTTGAACTGACCGACTTAAGCAAACAACAGCAAAATTTAATCGACACTCTGAAAACAGATGAAATTATAATACACGTACAAGATGCAGTTAGGCTTTCAAACCATTATCAATCACTGTATCAACAGGTCTTTGATTTGATAACCAAAAGAACTCGATTAGTTGAAGAATCCTTGGACACCATAGGCCCTAAAGTTGTTACCGAAATAGAGGAAATGAAGTTGGACGTTATGGCTGAGCAAAATTTGCTTGGCCCAGAAATGAGCAATATCGTTGATGAAGAAATAAATACCACCTTCTGGTTAGCCTTACTTGCTGTGATAACAGGCCTAAGTATCGCCATTTTTTTGGGGCGTCATTTAACCATCCCTATACGAGAAATGACCAATGCTATGGAATCGTTAGCCAATGATAAAGTAAGTATTGATATTCCTTTTCTCACCCGAAAAGATGAAATCGGACGTATGGCCAATACGGTCCAAGTGTTTAAAAATAATGCCATTAAAGCGAAAACGGGTTCTTCAGAGATATTTAGATCCTTACAGGCAGCTGAAAATATAAATGATTTTTGCAGTGACGCCATTAGCCGTTTATGTAAAATATTGCATGGTGGTCACGGCGCATTGTATGTATTAGAAAGCGACAATGTACTGCGCCAAAAAGGTAGTTTTGGCTTTCAACAAAGAAAAAGCCTAAATAATGAGTTAGCTCTAGGGCAAGGGCTCTCTGGTCAAGCTGCATTAGAAAAACAACAACTCATTGTTGCTAGCTTACCTGACGACTATATTATGATTTCCTCTGCATTAGGCGAGTCAAAGCCTAAAGCAATAATTGCTACCCCTATTATCCATAAAGACAAATTACTAGGCGTGATTGAAATAGCCACCTTTGAAGAAATTGATGAGACCAAGCAACGCATGCTGACGAGTATAATTCCTATGCTTGCGTTAAATATGGAAAACGTCTTACGTAGTGAGCGCACCGAACTATTATTGACTAAAACCTCTCAACAAGCAGAAGCACTGCGTAAAAGTGAAGCAGAATTGCGCGCCAGTGAAGAAGAAATGAAAGCATCAAATGAAGAGTTGTTTGAAAAAACCAATATGCTTGAAGAGCGAACACAAGAGTTACTCGTCTCAGAAGAAGAGGCAAGAGTTGTTAATGAGGAACTGACCGAAAAAACGCTGATATTAGAGCGAAAACAGCATGATCTTGAAACTATATCTCAAGAAAACGTTGCTAAGGCTGAACAGTTAGAACAATCAAATCGTTATAAATCTGAGTTTTTAGCCAATATGAGTCATGAACTTAGAACACCACTGAACAGCTTGCTTATTTTAGCAAAAAGTCTGGCTGACAATAAAGCCGGTGACTTAAATGATGACAGTGTTGAAGCGGCTGAAGTCATACATGGATCAGGACGACAATTGCTTGAATTAATTAATGATATTTTAGATTTGTCTAAAATTGAAGCCGGTAAAATGGATGTCGTTGGCGCCGATGTTGACTTCATTCATTTGCACAGCCAAATAAAAAGAAAATTTGAGCACATGGCGCAAGAAAAGGGAATTGAGCTCACTTTGTTCTTTGATGAAAATATGCCACGCAACTTTATTACTGATATCAGCAAAGTCGAGCAAATTATTACCAACTTGATCGGTAATGCGATTAAATTTACCGAACAGGGACAAGTGAAAATTTCTTTCACGTCTCCTTCTATGAGTGAAGATAAGCAAGTTCAAGTGAGTGTTGCTGATACGGGGATTGGTATCGATAAAAATCAATTAAATAATGTTTTTGGCGCATTTAATCAAGCCGATGGAGCCAGCAATAGACGATTTGGCGGTACGGGATTAGGTTTATCTATTTGTCTTAATTTAGCAAAGTTACTTAACGGTAAAATTTCGGTTGAAAGCGAATTAGGTAAAGGTAGTTGTTTCTCGCTTGTACTGGGTGAACTCGCTATTGATGAAGCTAATTTCACAGGAGCGTCCACTGTACCATCTTTGCCGCTAAATACAGGACTTCGCCAAGAAACGGCTACTATTTCTGTGAATAACAAAAACTTTTCATCGTTTATCAGTGATGACCGCCTAACACTTGGTCAGCAAAAATCCTTGATACTTATTGTGGAAGATGATCCTGTTTATGCACAATTCTTACTTGAACAAATTCATCAGAAGTCAATGAAAGCCATTGCCGTTAATAGTGGTGAAAATGCTTTTATTGCACTAAAACAGCACAATTTTACTGGGGTATTGTTAGATATAGGTTTGCCTGACATGAATGGCTGGCAAGTACTAAATAAAATTAAAAATGATCCCGCTCTTAAACACCTTGTTGTACATATAGTTTCTGTAGGTGATTTTGATAAAAAACAATCACTTGAAGGCGCTATAGGTTATTTGCAAAAAACAAGTTCATCGGTAGAAATAGCTAATATTATTGATAAATTAGTAAAGCACAGTGTTTCGCCAAGCAGCCGTATTTTGGTAGTCGAAGACGATCAAGGGACTGCCATAGCGATTAAAACGCTTATCACCAATTTAAGCAATGATATTGAAGTCGTTGATACGGGTAATAAAGCAATCGAGAGTATGAAAAATAAAGACTTTGGCTGCATTATTCTTGATTTAACGCTGCCCGATATGGACGGTCAAGATATTCTCGCTCAGCTAGACACCATATACCAACAAAGAGTTAAACCTCCTATTATTGTTTATTCTGGTAGAGAACTTTCAGAGCTTGAAATACAACATATTAGACAATTTACCGATAGCATTGTTATTAAAGGGTCTCGAGCAACGGAGCGATTGCAAGATGAGGTAAGCTTATTTTTACACAGTATGAAAAATCTAAACTTAACGAAAATCGACAAGCAACTAACTACGAAATCAGCTAATCATGAAGCCGTTTTAAGTGGTAAAAAAATATTGGTTGTTGATGATGATATGCGTAATACCTTTGCCCTATCGCATGTTCTGCGCGAATTAGGTGTACATGTGATTATGGCGCAAGATGGTGAAAAATCGTTAAAACAATTAGAGAAAAATACTGGAATTGACGCTGTATTAATGGACATAATGATGCCAGGAATGGATGGCTATGAAACAATTGCAGCCATTCGACAACAAATCAAATATAAAACACTGCCAATTATAGCGCTAACAGCAAAAGCGATGAAAGGCGATCGAGAAAGGTGCATTAATGCAGGAGCAAATGATTACATATCAAAACCTGTAGATACTGATTTATTGCTTGATACTTTACATAAATTACTTGGCTCAAGTTAATCATATGAATAATCAAGATATCGAAGTCAAATTATTTATCGAAGCCATTAAACTAAAATATGGCTATGATTTCAGTAATTACGCACAGGCATCTTTAAAACGCAGAATAATTGCTTGCGTAAAAGCACTTCAGTACCCAAGTATTATCAGTTTAATACCTGACTTGCTAGCAAGCAATAAATTACTCGCTTCGGTGATCAGCCATATCTCAGTGCCTGTTTCAGAATTATTTAGAGATCCGAAGGTATTCAAATATCTAAAAGAAGAAATTGTCCCTCAACTTGCTTCATATCCTCAGATAAACATTTGGATTGCCGGCTGTGCTGGTGGACAAGAGGCCTTTTCGATGGCAATTATGCTTGAAGAACTTAATTTACTGTCACGCGTGCGCATATATGCCACAGATATTAATGATGTTGCCCTAGAGCAAGCTTCCCAAGGTATCTTTAAAGCAGATGACATAGATAGCTTAAATTTAGCGTACAAAAATGCAGGCGGACAGCAGCATCTTTCCAAGTATCTTACTATGGTTTATGGTTTTGCTAAATTAAACTCAGAGATTTTAGATAAAATATATTTTTCAACACATAATATTACTACCGATGGTGTCTTTGGCGAGTTTCAATTAATTATGTGCCGTAATGTGATGATTTATTTTAATCATTCCTTAAAAGAAACCTTAATGTCGTTAATACATAATAGTTTAGAACGCACTGGTTTTGTCTGTTTAGGCCTAAAAGATAATCAGCCAAAACACTTTATGGAATCAAAATTCCAAAGTATTTCAGCGGTCAATGCTATTTTCAAAAAAGCTAAGCATAATGGTCGTTGTCATGCTTAAATCATTAACACCAGGGGTGTTAATTATCGGCTGCTCTTCTGGAGGCATGGCCGCATTATTTGAGATATTTGAGAATAGAGATAAACCTTTTAGTTTTCCTGTTGTTATCATTCAACACCTGGCATTAAATGCCGAAAATATACTATTAGAATTGCTAAATAAGAAGCTAAACTTAACGTTTACAGAAGCTAAAGATGGTGAGCAGATAAAATCAGGAAAGTGTTATATCGCTCCAGGCGGCTTTCATTTGTTAATGGAAGCGAATCAAACATTCAGTTTGTCTTTAGATGAACGTGTTTTAGGTTGTCGCCCAGCTATTGATATTACACTTTTATCAGCTGTTGATGCATTTTCCGGCGCTATTTTAGCGATTATCTTAACCGGTAATAACAGTGATGGTGCAATTGGGGCTGAAGCAGTAGAGAATAATGGCGGACAAGTAATTGTTCAAAAAATAGAAAATGCTAGTTTCCCCGCTATGCCAAGAGCTGCAATCCAGCAGACAAAATATGCAGAAGAGCTTACCCTTATGCAAATTAATACTTCAATTAAAGCGATGTAGGTTAATATATGAATAAACCTAAGATTTTAGTTGTTGATGACCAACCGGCAAATGTTTTTGCCATGAAAACCTTGTTGGCTGAAGTCGATGCCGAAGTCATTACCGCTAATTCTGGTAATGAAGGCCTTATGGCAACGATAGATCATCGATACGCACTAATATTATTAGATATTAATATGCCAGGTATGGACGGTTTTGAAATGGCAGAAATATTAAGAACTGATAAAAACTGTCGAGATACGCCGATAATTTTTGTGACTGCTGCTTTTAAAGATAATGCCAATAAACTCAAAGGTTATAGTGCGGGGGCGGTTGATTACATTGAAAAACCAATTGATCAAACCATACTGTTATCAAAAGTTAACATTTTTTTAGAACTTCACCGGAGTAGAGTGATATTAGCTGACTTAGTTAGCGACTTAAATCAGCAAGTATCTTTAACCAATGAATCACTAAATAAAGAAAAGTTAGCGCGAGAGCAAACCAATAAGATTTCCATCGAGCTTACAAAAGCGAATAAGCAGTTAACTAAAACGGTGGAACAATTAAGTCAATCACAAGTGAAATTAATTGAACAAGAAAAAATGGCCTCTTTAGGTCAATTAGTTGCAGGGGTAGCGCACGAAATAAATACCCCTATAGGTATAGGGGTAACAGCATCAACGACCATTGTTGATAATCTAAAAATCCTTAAAAATGATTTTGAAAGTAAAACATTAAAGTCGACTCAATTAGCAAGATTTATTAACGAATCCGAGCAAACATTTTCTATTATTTACCAAAATTTGGCTCGGGCAGCAGACTTAATATCTAGTTTCAAGCAAGTTGCCGTTGATCAGAGCTCTGAAGCTGAAAGAAGCTTCAGTTTCCATCAAGTAATGAATGAAATTATCACTTCGTTAACGCCAACATTAAATAAAAATAGTCATAAAGTTAATCTAGTTTGTGATGAACAGCTTACCGTACATAGTAGGGTAGGCATAATTAACCAAGTGATGATTAATTTAATTATGAATTCTATTATTCACGGCTTTGAAAAGGATGATAATGGTATTATTGATATAGAAATTACCTTACAAGAGCCGAATATTATCAAAATAAAATATCAAGATGACGGTAAAGGCTGTTCAACAGAAGTCTCTGAACATATCTTTGAACCTTTCTACACAACAAAAAGAGGAAGAGGTGGCAGTGGCCTGGGTATGCATTTAGTTTATAATATCATGACACAATTACTAAATGGTGAAATAAAATTATCCTCGAGAGAACCCCGTGGCGTTTGCTTTGACCTTTTATTCCCAGTAAAAGTTGTTAACTCATCCAATATAAACGAGTAAATATTATGAAAATAAAATTAATAGTAGTCGCTATTTTATTATTTTTTATCCCATTCTCTTATGGGAAAAGCGTAGTGATAGTCCATAAATCATTATCGCTTACATTAACTCCTAAGGATATTCGCGATCTTTACATCTTGCGAAAAACATCTTTTAGCGATGATACTATCCCTAACTTATATATTCCTAAAGATGGTATTCACAGGAAAAATTTTATTGTAAAAGTGCTTAAAATGAGTGAAAAAAACTTGCAACGAAAACTTATGCAAATGATGTTTTCGGGTCAAGGGCATGCCCCAATACCCAAGAGCCCAGCCGAGATTTTAAGCTTAGTATCAGTACAAGAAAATGCTATTGGTATTATTGATGAATCTTTAGTTACCAGTCAGGTTAAGGTGTTATTTAGTATTGAATAGTTTGCCACTGACTAAATCAATATTTATAATACCTGTACAACAACATAGGTTGTGTCATGTAACAGCTCTACTACACATCAGAAATACCCCCTGCAATACCTCCAATGGCTGCCGCTAGTGTAAACCGTATACGCCTATTATTGTTCCAGATGTATCCTCTTTCAGTACACACCTAATGCAATTAGTATGGTTTTCCCTCAATCCTAATGCTTATATGGTGTTTAACTCAATGAAATATGTGCCATGCAAAGGGTATAAAGCAGTATTGGCAAGTTTTAATTTCGTATATCAATCAGTTACAGAAAAAAGTTACTCGAGCTAGATGATTATTGCACGCGCTGGCATGATAAATATCTCAAAATTATTTGCTCGTGGCGTGCGCATCCGGCCAGCCTGAATACACTATTCAATTATTCTGAAGATATCCGTAAAATTATTTACACCACGAATGCGATAGAATCGTTCAACAGTGTTATTCGAAAAGCGATTAAAAAACGTAAGCTTTTCCTTTGATGATTCAGCGAGGAAAGTGGTTTATCTTGCGATAGATGCGGCATCAAAAAAGTGGACGATGCCAATTAGAAATAAGAAAACGGCCTTGAATTGATTTATAATTGAATTCGAAGACCGTTTAAAAGGCTTTATTTAAAGCTAGCCGTTAAACAAAACTGTTACAGGCTTATTAGTTTTTGTATTCACTAATATAAGCGACTAAATCTAGGACCTTGTTTGAGTAGCCAATTTCATTGTCATACCAAGAAACTATTTTGACGAACTTATCTGTTAGTGCAATACCAGCACCCGCATCAAATACTGACGTGCAAGTTTCACCAATAAAGTCGTTAGAAACAACATTGTCTTCGGTGTAAGCTAAAATACCTTCTAAGTCGCCATAGGCTGCCGATTTCATTTCATCACAAATTTCTTGATAAGTAGCACTGTTTTTAAGATTAACCGTTAAGTCGACAACAGAAACGTTCGGTGTAGGGACACGAAATGCCATACCGGTTAGTTTGCCGTTTAATGCAGGAATGACTTTACCAACAGCTTTTGCTGCGCCCGTAGATGAAGGGATTATGTTTTGACCTGCACCACGCCCACCACGCCAATCTTTAGCAGAAGGGCTATCTACTGTTTTTTGTGTGGCTGTTGTGGCATGAACCGTGGTCATTAAACCACTTTCAATACCCCATTTGTCATTTAATACTTTGGCAATAGGTGCTAAACAATTAGTTGTACATGATGCGTTCGATACTATGTCTTGACCTGAGTATTCATTAAGATTCACACCACAAACGAACATTGGTGTGT